>CEVM01127518.1_pt1 | contig 49455 bp, 44 predicted proteins | sample 531481 | NCBI WGS metagenome assembly CEVM01 (sample SAMEA2623649, study PRJEB7988) | marine metagenome | biome: marine biome (ENVO:00000447); feature: mesopelagic zone (ENVO:00000213) & marine oxygen minimum zone (ENVO:01000065); material: "saline water (ENVO:00002010), including plankton...
ATCGATGGCCTGTTGAAAGTTGACGAAACGCTGCCCATCAAATCGGTTGACGCCATTGTTGGTAGCAATCCAAAGGTGACCGGTTTTGTCAAATTCAAGATCGTGTAAACTTATTTGCGACAAGCCTTCATTGATTCCGAAGTGCTGGAATTGATAGGAAGGTGCCTGACTGAGAACCGAAAGGCAATAAAATAAAAAATAGGGTAGTAATCGCAATGTTCGTTAGTTAGTGTTCTAAAATTAGGAAATTCTAAAAACTATGTATTTGACAAGGGCGATAAAATATGAAAATACACTATTGCCCAACAGTACCCATTTGGGTGATTTTCAAAAAAAAGCCCCGCTTCAGGGCGGGGCTTCAATTATTAATACTATGAAGTGTTTAGTTGATGTGCTCACTTAAGTAGGCAGCGACACTCTCGCGATCGGCATGCATAGCGGTTGCTCCTTCTTGCCAATTGGCAGGACATACCTCACCGTTTTGCTGTACATGCGTATAGGCGTCGATTAGTCGGATGAATTCAGACACATTTCTTCCTAGCGGCATGTGATTTACACTTTCGTGGACAACGGTTCCTTCTTCATCGATAATAAAAGTAGCGCGATAGGTAACATTATCTCCTTCTACCGTATATATGCCTGTTTCTTCATCGAAACGTTCGTTGGTAATATCCAGAATCCCTAATTGTGAGGATAGATTTCGATTGCTATCGGCGATCAATGGGTAGGTGATCCCTTCAATACCCCCGTGATTCTTCGGAGTATTTAACCATGCAAAGTGTACTTCCGGAGTATCGCAAGAAGCTCCAATAACGATGGTGTTTCTTTTTTCGAATTCTGAAAGCATCGACTGAAACGCATGTAATTCTGTTGGGCATACAAAGGTGAAATCCTTCGGATACCAAAAAAGGATCACTTTTTTATTTTCTTTTTGAGTGAGTTCGAAAAGATTGATCTTTTGAACTTGCCCGGTTTTATCTGTAGCCGTGACAGGTAAATTTGGAAATTTTTTTCCGACTAAAGCCATGTTTTTTCTTTTATAAATGGTACTTGTTTTTTCAGTCGGCAAAAATAAAAAAACACCTGAGCACCGTAAAGGAAATCAAGACTGAATTTTTAGAAATATAATCGAAATTAAGCGGTTGCTTTTCTGCCTGAAAGTTCTCTGATCTTAATGCGGAACGCCGCAAAAAGTAAGGTCATAAACGGACTCAGCCAATTGAAGATGGCAAAAGCGAAATAATCGATTACCGGAACGTTCAGAACACCACTTTGATAGGCGCCACAGGTATTCCATGGAACTAAAACCGAAGTGACCGTCCCACTATCTTCTAAGGTTCGGGAGAGATTTTCGGGAGCGAGGCCTTTATCCTTGTACGCTTTCGCATACATTTTTCCGGGAACCACGATTGCCAAATACTGATCGGATGCGGTGACATTCAATGCCAAACAACTGGCTACCGTACTGGCAAATAAACCAAATGTGGTGTGGAATAACGATAACAATGCTTTACTGATTCGGGATAATGCACCAATGGCATCCATCACGCCCCCAAAAACCATGGCGCAAATTATGAGCCAAATGGTTTCAAGCATACCGGCCATTCCTTTCCCCGCGCCGCCGTACAATTCACTTAAAAACGTGTTGTCTGAAGTTAATTTGGTTTCAAGGGTAATTGAATTCATCGCGCCTTTATAATAATTGGTAAACGATGGGATCTTATTTTCAGCTTCAGAAACCAAAAGCAATAAATCGGGTTGAAAAATTAACGCGGCAACCACACCAAGTAATGTACCTGCCAATAATGCAATTAACGGAGGCGTTTTTATAATGATCAAACCAATAACAATTACGGGGACTAACAATAACCACGGAGTAACTTTGAAATTATCGCTTATTAATGTGGAATAATTCGCAATGTCTGCGTCACCACTAGTGGTAGCGGTAAATCCTAAGATGATAAAAACGATAAGCGTAATGATGATGGTTGGTACCGTTGTGTACGTCATGTATTTGATGTGCGTAAAAAGGTCGGTTCCTGCCATGGCCGGAGCTAGGTTGGTTGTGTCGCTAAGGGGTGAAAGTTTGTCTCCGAAATAAGCGCCGGAAAGAACTGCTCCCGCGGTCATTCCCACAGAAATCCCTAAGGCTTGTGCAATCAGTACCAGCGCTATACCTACGGTAGCAGAAGTGGTCCAACTACTTCCTGTTGCCACAGAAATAATCGCACAAATGATCACACAAGAGGCCAAGAAAATTGTTGGATTCAATATTTGGAGTCCGTAATAGATCATGGTTGGAATAATACCGCTGATCAACCAAGTCCCAGCCAAAGCGCCTACCATCAATAATATTAAAATGGCCCCGGTAGTGCTTTGAACATTTTCGGCGACTTCAGAAAGCATTTGTTTGTAACTTACTTTGTTGAACGCCCCTACAATGGCAGCAACAGCGGCGCCTAGGAGTAAGATAAATTGATTACTTCCGCTAAGAGCATTGTCGCCAAAAGCGTAAAATACATTATAGAAAAGCATGGCAACAAGCGCAAATACGGGAATCAATGCTTCCCAAATACTCAATTCTCTATTCTCTACAATATGCTCGTCTTGAGGCTCTCTAGGGTCGATGTCTTTACTTTCCATGATGAATTGTCTGCTAAGGTTGTTTAGATTCTCTGTAATGTTACGATTTTGTTAAGGGTATTGCAAATCGAAGAAAGTAATTAGTGAATCTAATCTAGAGGCATCATCCACTTGATACCTTATCTAAGCAGTGTTTTGTCATAAAGACTGAAGGGGTGAATTAGTTGAAAAAATGAAATCCGTTCATTCGGTTTTACGGGTATCTCAGAATACTATTTCAGAATTTTAAAACGTTAACCCTATAAAACACCTACTTTTTTCATGCATTCTTTCATGAGCGTGTAAGTTCTTTCAATATCATTATCCAAACCAATACTAAAACGAATCAAGCCGTCGCTAAGTCCCATTTCCTTTTGTTCTTCCTCCGGAATTTCTGAAGAAGTAGAAGATCCCGGCGCACTGAATAGGGTCTTGTAAAACCCTAGGCTAACGGCAAGATATCCAAGATTGCGTTCTTGCATTAGCTCCATCAATTCATTGGCTTTTTCTAAGGTGCCCACATCGATGGTGAGCATGCCTCCGAAACCATACTCCTTATTCATCATTCTTTTGAACAATTTGTGACTAGGATGTGAAGGCAACCCCGGATAGACCGTTTTGAGTCCGTCTTGTTCAAACTTTTCCGCTAAGAACAACGCATTCTTACTGTGTTGTTTGATTCGAATATGTAGCGTACGCAGGTTTTTCAGAATAGAGGCCGCCCGTAAGCTATCCATGGAGGCTCCTAACAGCATGCTTGCTCCATCATTCACATTCCGAAGCTCATTGATAAAGTCTTGGGTGCCACACATCACGCCGCCCATGGTGTCGCTGCTTCCGTTGATGAATTTAGTTAAGCTGTGCAATACGACATCGGCTCCTAATTCCGCAGGAGAAATAGAGAGTGGTGAAAAAGTATTATCTACGAGTAATTGTAATCCGTGTTTTTTTGCAAGTTTTGAAAGTGCATTAATATCAGCTACTTCCAACAACGGATTGCTTACCGACTCACAATAGAGGACCTTTGTTTTTGGCGTAATAGCCGCTGCGACCTTCTCTAAGTCGGTAATATCTACAAAGGATGTTGTGATGTTGAATCGCGGTGCAAAGTTCTTTAGAAAGGCATAAGTGCCCCCATAGATCGTTCTACTAGAAACGATATGTTCGCCGGATTGGCAGAGTTGCAATAAAGCCGGAACGATGGCTCCCATCCCCGTAGCAGTAACATTGGCGGTTTCGGTACCTTCCATTGCAGCAAGCGCTTCGCCTAAATATAAATTGGAAGGAGAGGAGTGACGTGAATATAGATAACACCCATCTGCATTTCCTTCAAACGTATCGAACATCGTCTTTGCCGAAAGGAATGTATAGGTGGAGGAGTCGGATATAGATGGATTTACACCTCCAAATTCTCCGAAGTATTGAAGATCTTGAATGTTATTAGCGGGTTTGAAATTAGCCTTGCTCATATTGGTATAAATTTTATCAAAACTAGTCATAATCAGATTTTATGTCAATCTAATTGCATTATTTCAGTTTTTTAAACTAAAATTAATTGGTATGATAGATAATAGTCCTACTATATGCTCTAAATGCATTATCTTGCTGAAAAATTTTCAAAAGATGAAGTTGGATACTACCGATGCGCTTCTACTAAAGTACCTTCAAGAAGATGCAAAACAGACCAATAAACAGCTATCTGTAAAACTCAACCTTTCCGTAACTGCTGTCTACGAACGCATTAAGAAGCTAGAGCGTTTGGGGATCATTAAAGGATATGTAGCCTTATTGGATGGAAAGCAACTCGACCTAGGCTTTATGGTTTTCTGCCATATCAAACTAATAAAACACAGTGAAGAAAATATAAAAAGCTTTGAGGCTAGCATTTTAACTATTCCTGAGGTTATGGAGTGTTTTCACGTTAGTGGTGATTATGATTATTTGTTGAAGGTTCTCGTGAGGGATATGGAGCATTTCCGTAATTTTATGGTAAGCAAATTAACAAGTATGGAACACGTGGGAAGTACAACAAGTTCATTTAGGATCAATGAAGTTAAAAATACCACCGCAATCATCGTATGAAGAACAAGTCCATTCCACTTTTAATCGAATTTTTTGCATTCTTCATACTCTTACCCATAAGTTTGGTCCTACCTTTTAGCATCAGGTTAAAAATACTTCTGGTGCTCCTCGGCTTTGGCTACGTGCTTTTTATCCTTAAAAAAGCAGCGCATATTAATTTTCGAATAAAAAAAGATCTGGCTTGGAGGTCATTTTTTCGACGTATTTTGATCATGTTTCCATTGGTGGTACTGATTACTACCGTCTATGTTTGGTTACTCGATAAAGACGCTTTATTCTTTGTTCCGAAGACCAATTTCAAAGGATACTTGGTCATACTTTTTGTCTATACCTTTTTTTCGGTATGGCCACAGGAGATCATATATCGTACCTTCTTTTTTGAACGGTATGAAAAACTCTTCAAGAGCTCCTCGCTCTTCATTTTTGTAAATGCAATCGTGTTTTCCTTGGCACATCTGTTCTTTAGAAATACTTTGGTATTAGTACTTACCTTTATTGGCGGCTTGCTTTTCGGTTATACCTACTTACGGTATAGAAGCACTACTGCGGTAAGCTTGGAACATGCCTTATATGGCAGTTGGCTCTACACGGTAGGCATGGGGCAGATGTTGGGGTTCCCCGGAATGGAGGATTGAGAAGTTTTAAACGTGATAATTGGCAATTGCAAGTGGTAGTTGTACCTTTGTTATTCTGAAAAAAACATACGATATGAGTACATATGATGTTGCAGTAATTGGTTCCGGTCCCGGTGGGTATGTGGCCGCCATTCGCTGTGCACAATTAGGAATGAAAACCGCAATCATTGAAAAATATAGCACCTTAGGCGGTACTTGTTTAAATGTTGGCTGTATCCCAAGCAAGGCGTTGTTAGATTCTTCTCATCATTACGAAGATGCGTTGAAACACTTTGAAGAGCACGGTATCGACATCCCAGGCGATGTAAAACTGAACTTTAAAAAGATGATCGAACGCAAAGCGGGCGTTGTGGATCAGAACGTTAAAGGGATTTCCTTTTTGATGGATAAAAATAAAATTGACGTTTACGAAGGACTTGGTTCCTTTAAAGATGCAACGCATATTAATATCGCTTCGGAAAAAGAAACCAAGACCATTGAAGCTAAAAATATCATCATTGCTACCGGAAGCAAACCGGGCAGCCTTCCTTTTATTGACATCGATAAAGAGCGCGTGATTACATCAACGGAAGCCTTGTCGCTTTCCGAAGTACCCAAACATATGATCGTGATTGGTGGTGGGGTCATCGGACTCGAATTGGGGCAGGTGTACCGACGTTTGGGAGCTGAGGTGTCTGTGGTGGAGTACATGGATCGCATCCTTCCTACTATGGACAAAGCACAAAGCAAGGAACTCACGAAAGTGATGAAGAAGCAAGGTGTTAAATTCTATACGTCTCATAAAGTTTCCGAAGTAACTCGAAAAGGAAAAGAAGTAACGATTAAAGCGACGGATAAAAAAGATAAAGAAGTTACATTCACTGGAGACTATTGTTTGGTTTCTGTGGGTAGAAAACCCTTTACAGAGGGGTTAAAAGCTGAAAATGCAGGCGTAAAGATCAACGAACGTGGCCAGGTTGAAGTAGACGAACACCTACAAACTAATGTTGATAATATTTATGCGATTGGAGATGTAGTGAAAGGTGCGATGTTAGCGCATAAGGCGGAAGAAGAAGGCGTTTTTGTTGCGGAAACCTTAGCTGGACAAAAGCCACACATCAATTACAATTTAATTCCCGGAGTGGTCTATACATGGCCGGAAGTAGCTTCTGTAGGAAAAACGGAAGAGCAGCTTACTGAAGAAGGCGTTGCATTTAAGTCGGGACAATTCCCGATGCGTGCCTTGGGCCGTTCTAGAGCGAGTGGCGATACTGACGGATTTGTAAAAATTCTCTGTGACAAAGAAACCGATGAGATCCTTGGCGTACATATGGTAGGGGCTCGCGTAGCCGATTTGATCACGGAAGCGGTCACAGCCATGGAGTTTAGAGCAAGTGCTGAAGATATTTCCCGCATGAGTCATGCCCATCCTACCTACGGTGAAGCCATGAAAGAAGCAGCTTTAGCTGCTACAGACAATCGCCCGATCCATATGTAACTAGAAGATTACCGAATAAAAAAAGCCTGCTTCTGCAGGCTTTTTTTGTATCATACGGTTTTATCTAAAAGTCGATAACAGAAAAGGTAAATTCCAGGTCAATATCTTCTTTAGCGGTCCCACCATTGTCACTATCACCAATATTAATAGCGAATCCACTGGTAGTCCGATTGTAATAGGTAATACCCGGATCGTCATAATCACAGGCACCAGCGTCCATACAGTCTATCGTTGCTAAGTTGATAATATAATTGGCAGATGGTCGAGCCGTTGCAAATGTAACCTGATAATCACCTAGATTCGTGCGCGACACGGTTGCTCCAAAAATCTTTAACGCAGTTCCATTCGCTTGTACGAGTCCGGCTGCTATAACTTGAGGCCCACTATTGGTAAGGTTTCCGTTAGCATCGCTATAAATAGGGCCGGAGCCTAAGGTTCTTACGCGCATGTTGCCGTTCACGTCAAGAACGGTTGAAGGATCGGGGGAAGTGGTATTGATACCCACTTGGGTGAATGCTGTGTTGCTGATCAGAAAAAAAGCAAGTAATAGTAAATATAATTTATACATAAGGGGAGGTTTTCCTGCAAAATTATAGATACGTAAAAATCGCTCCAACGGTTTTAAAACGAGTTTAACAGAAAATGATGGAAGATGTTAAAATGAAAAAGCGACTTGTCATACAAGCCGCTTTTAATTAATCGGGGGGCAACTAAAACAAAGTTATTCAACTACGGTAACCTTCCATGATTTGCTCGCTGGGTTAACTGCAGCAGCGCGATTATTAGCAACGCGAATCGTGACTGTATTTGCGGCACTTATGTAACAGTTCCAAAATAAACCAGCCTCAACCGAGGCGTTGGGGGCGCAGTTGCAGGAACTTCCGGTAGTAGCGCCCGGTACGGTAACCGTTAATTCAGCACTGCCATTTACAGCAATGTTTGGAAAATCCAAGGTGGCCGTTGCGGTAAGACCTTTTAGTAAAATCTTTCTAGAGGTAGCCGCTGTAAAATACAAGTGGGTTCCGTCATATTCAACGGCGCCGGCCTCTGGGGTGGTAAGGTTAGTACCACTGGTAAATTTTAACGGGGCTGATTGCGCTGCGGCAGCACCACTACGAATGTGCAGTGTTGCCGTAGGATTACTTTCGCTTAGCCCCGTATTTCCATTTTGTCTAATGATGAGTCGTTCTACTTGACTTTTTTGTCCCGAAGGGGTGTTGCTTATGGTGAAGCGTGTAGGAAGACTGGTGCCAGTAGGCGTGCCATCCATATAAAATCGAAATCCACCTACTTCCTGCACACTAGAACCGTCATGAGTTTTCACCACAAGTGATCCAACTTCCTGATCGGTTGCCAAGAGATCAGGCATGTCTAAAGTTCCTCCTGTGTTATACAAAATATAGTTTGGCGGATTGGTATTGGCGCTGGTAATCTGAAAATCATTATCGCCCGGTCCTCTAAACTCAAATCGTTCCACGGGATCATCGGTTCCAAATCCAATACGACCATCATCGGTAATAACGACGTCGGTACCGCTTAATCGTGCTTGCGTGGCGTAGATATAATCACTACCGCTCGGGTTGATTCCGTCTTTCCACTCTTCCGCACCTAGATTGATCCAGCGCAGTTGGGTGTTGTCCCAGTAGTAAAAACCTTTATCATAGGTTCCTACAGCTGTGGTTAAAAACACCATCATCCCGTCTTGATCCTTTCCTGGATCTGTGGCTGGGAAATCATCCACACGAGGAATGAGAATTCCATCTGTTGAACTAGGCGATTCCTTACTGGAGGCGTTGATATCTAAAATGCTTTTGGGACTTGTAGTTCCGATACCTACTTGCGCTGTAGCGGGGACTATAGCACTTAGTAAAAAGGCAATACATACATAAGTAGTAATTCTCATAATTCAATTAATTTGGGTTGGTACAATAGTACAATCTTCTTACAATTAATAAGTTAGAATTATATATTTTTCGATGTAAAGAAAAAATACTCGATGAAATACACTTATTTACTGCTTTTTATCGAAATTTTCCTACAAATAACTACAGCGACTTGACTTTCATGGGGTTAGCTTCATTCAGATGATGACTGTGAATACGCTTTGTAATGCGATATATAGAAAGCGATTCTTTTAGTTTTATGTACATACCTATACCCCCTAATTCGTATTTTTGAAGTTGGTTTGCCTATGCGATATAAAATTTCTAAACCCTTCCCACTTACCAATGCACTTAGAGCAAGACTATTGCTGTGGGCACAGCAGTTTGAGCATGTTGCTTGGTACGACTCTAATGATCATCAGGATGATCTTTCAGCGTATGATGCACTCTTAGCAGTAGACGCTTCAGAAGTTATTAAGGCATACATACCCAACGCTTTTGCGTCTTTAGAAGAGTTTCAAAGCACACACAATGATTGGCTTTTTGGATATTTTTCATACGATCTGAAAAATGAAATCGAACTACTTCAGTCAAAGCACCACGATCTTATGAAATTTCCCGATCTGTACTTTTTTAGACCGAAACGAGTACTGTATTGGAAAGAAGATCAAGTTTTTTTTGAATATTTAGAGGGCGATGAAGGAATGATCCATTCCGATTGGCACGCCATTCAAAATACCACTGTTCCTAAAGACTTTTTTGCTTCAGAAAACTCACATCCGGTTTCCTTACGACTTCGCACCGAAAAGGAACAATATTTCGAAAAATTTAATACCCTGCACGATCACATTCAGCGAGGCGATATCTATGAAGTTAATTTTTGTCAAGAGTTCTATGCGGAAGGCCAACCCATCGACGCGGTCAAAACATATTGGCATCTCAATGAAATTTCAAAACCACCCTTCGCAAGCTTTGTTCGCTTACAGGAAAAGTTCGTTTTGTCTGCTTCCCCGGAACGATTTCTAAAAAAGAAAGCACAGCATCTTTGGTCACAACCTATTAAAGGGACTGCCCCGCGGAGCTCTGATGAAAAAGAAGATCAGGTTTTCAAAAAACAATTAGAGAATAATCCTAAAGAACGCAGCGAGAATATTATGATCGTTGATCTGGTTCGAAATGATCTGTCACGCATTGCCACACAAAATTCTGTTAGGGTTCTTGAGCTCTGTGACATTCGATCGTACTCGCAGGTCCATCAAATGTTGTCTACCATTGCGTGCGAGCTAAACCCTGAGGTTTCTTCAGTAGCGGCCATTCGCGCTACCTTTCCTATGGGAAGCATGACCGGGGCTCCTAAAATTGCGGCCATGCGATGCATTGAAGCTGTGGAAGATGCGAAGCGTGGTGTCTACAGTGGAGCCGTTGGATATTTTACTCCCGAAAGTGATTTTGATTTTAACGTGGTTATCAGAACCATTCTATACGATGCTTCTAAACGTTGCATAAGCTTTTCGGTAGGGGGAGCTATTACCATACAAGCAAACGCTACTGATGAATATCTCGAATGCCTGTTGAAGGCTAAAGCAATGCGTCAGGTATTGGAAGCTTAAAAGACCAACCGCTATATTTGCATACTATGAAAACGGAATTTCAACAACATCTAACCACTAGATTCCCTTTTATCGAGAACAAAAAGGTAGCGGTTGCTTGTAGTGGCGGACTCGACAGCGTGGTACTTGCCTTTTTGTTGTATTCCGCAGGATATAAAATTACCTTACTGCATTGTAATTTTACGCTCCGCGGTGACGAAAGCGATGAAGATGCCCGGTTTGTGTCGAAACTTGCAAAGAAATGGTCCATGGGGATGGCTGTAGAATCATTTGATACCCGGCAATACGCAACCGACCATAAACTTTCTGTACAGATGGCAGCTCGCGACTTACGGTATGCATGGTTTCATGGGTTGCTTCGGAATCATACATTCGACTATATTCTCACGGCCCACCATGCCGATGATGCCCTGGAAACCTTTTTAATAAATACGGCACGCGGAACCGGTTTGCGGGGCCTTTCCGGAATTCCCGAACAGAATGATCAAATTCTTCGTCCGTTACTCCCTTTTTCAAGAGCCGACATCCTACAATTCGCTAAAGAACAGGTATTGTACTGGCGTGAAGATAGTAGCAATGCAGAAACTAAATACCTTCGCAATGCCTTACGGCACAACGTGATTCCTGCCTGGAAAGACCAACAGCCACAACTTTTAGATACGTTCTCCACAACACAACAACGTTTGAGGGATGCCGAAGCGTTGATCGAAGACTATATGTCACTGGTCTATAATTTAGTCATCACAGAAATCGAATCGGGCTACGCTTTAAACATTCAAAAATTACAAGAGCTACCCAATACCAAAGTATTATTGTATGAATTGTTGCACCCCTTCGGATTTACGGCTTGGGATGATATTGCAGGCTTACTAGAGGCGCAAAGTGGAAAACAAGTATTTTCAGCAACACACCGACTCCTAAAAGACAGAACGCAATTATTACTTACGGAGATCCCTTCCGAAGCCAACGAAGAAAAATTGATTCCCGCCTCCGTCGAGAATATTACCACGCCTATCTCGTTGCGCTTTGAAACGGTGGCGTCCTTTGAAGTGACCAATGCACATACGGTGTTTGTAGACAAAACGTCACTTCAATTTCCCTTGGTGTTGCGCAAATGGAAGGATGGAGATGTTTTTTATCCCTTCGGAATGCAAGGAAAGAAGAAGTTGAGTAAATTTTTTAAAGACGAAAAGTTATCTTTGGCGGAGAAAGAAAAAACGTGGGTGCTCTGTAGCGATGAAAAAATCGTCTGGGTGGTAAGTCAGCGACTCGATGAGCGTTTCAAAGTAACCCGAGAAACCAAAGAAATATTGAAAATTACGCGCGTATTATGAGATGGAGACAATGGATATTTGGGGGTTTGATGCTTCTGTTTGCAACCGGATGGTTGGGAGCACAAGAATTTTCAGACCCGGTGAAATGGAAGGTTTCGTTAGAGCAGGAATCAGATACGCGGTATAACGTATTGATCAAAGCCATGATCGACGAAGGCTGGCATTTGTACAGTCAGAAACAATTTGGCGAAGAGTTTGTTGGCCCCATCCCAACAGAATTCAGTTTTAATGCTTCAGAAACTACCTTTAAGCTACTTGGCGAAACGCAAGAACCGGATGTGGCTCCAATTTTTGACCCCGTTTTTGAGATCGATGTGGTCTTTTTTGAGGATGAAGCAATGTTCATTCAACCTATTGAGATCATCGATAAAAGCAAGGAAATATCAGTCGATGTTTTCTATTCGGTTTGTGATGATGAAAAATGCTTGCCTCCCGAAACCAAAACCTTTACGGTAGATGTCACTTCGGGAACGGCTACCAAAGATGTCGCCGAGATTACGGAAGACGATCTGGAAAAATCTGCAGCACTTACCATTGATATTCAAGGCCGCGAAAAATTTGAATCTGCCGAAGAGAAAGAACAGAGTTATTTGTCGATTTTCCTCTTAGGCTTTGTGGGAGGACTTATCGCGTTGCTCACGCCTTGTGTCTTCCCAATGATCCCGCTTACCGTTTCTTTCTTCACGAAAAGTGCACAAAACAAACGTACCGGATTGGTGAATGCGGTGATGTACGGACTTTTTATATTCTTGATCTATGTGATCTTAAGCATTCCGTTTCACTTATTAGATTCCCTCAATCCAGAAATACTCAATAATATCTCAACAAATGTTACGCTGAATATCATTTTCTTCTTGATCTTTTTGGTCTTCGCGTTTTCGTTTTTTGGTTATTTCGAATTAACACTTCCTCAGTCTTGGGGCGCCAAAATGGACGATAAGGCAACAAGTATTGGCGGTATCGTTGGAATTTTCTTTATGGCGCTTACCCTCGCTATCGTTTCTTTCTCCTGTACGGGACCCATTTTGGGAACTTTATTAGGAGGTTCTTTAACCAGCGACGGCGGCGCTTGGCAGTTGACGATGGGGATGGGAGGCTTCGGACTCGCATTGGCGCTTCCTTTCGCACTCTTCGCCCTGTTTCCTAATTGGTTGAACTCACTCCCCAAAAGTGGTGGATGGCTCAATACGGTGAAAGTGGTGCTAGGGTTTATTGAGCTAGGCTTGGCGTTTAAGTTTCTTTCCAATGCCGATCTTGTTGAGCATTGGGGATTGCTGAAACGCGAAGTATTTATCGCTATTTGGATTCTCTGCGCGTTAGGGATGGCGTTATATCTCTTCGGAATCATTCGATTTCCACATGACGGTCCGCGGAAACGACCTCCCTTAGGAAACATTGTCATTGGGGTCGCTAGTTTTGCGTTCATGCTCTATTTGGTTCCGGGCTTAACCAACTCGAGTTATGCTAACCTGAAGCTGTTAAGCGGGTTTCCACCGCCTTTATTCTACAGCTTGTATGATAAAGATACCGAAGCACCCTTAGGGCTAACTGCCTATAAAGATTTTGACAAAGGTATTGCTGCCGCTAAAGCGGAAGGGAAACCGGTGATGATCGATTTTACGGGATGGGCCTGTGTGAATTGTCGAAAAATGGAAGAACAAGTTTGGAGTCGCGAAGATATTTTTCAGACCCTTAACGAAGACTATATTTTGATCTCATTGTATGTGGATGATCGAAAATCGCTAGCCGAAAACGAACAGTTCAATTTTCTAAAACCTACGGGTGGAACCAAGCGTATCAAGACTGTCGGAGATAAGTGGGCAACCTTTCAAACGGTGAACTTTAAGAACAACTCACAACCTTATTATATATTGATGGATGCAGACCTCACGCTTTTGAATAAACCTGTGGGATATACTCCGGATGCCGATGAGTATTTATTTTGGTTGGAAAAGGGCTTAGAAAACTTTAAAGGAGAAGAAACCGAAACACGATAGTTGGGGAGCCATTAGCCGTTTGTAAAAAATAAGCGTCCCGTGGAAACGGGACGCTTTTAACAAACCTAACTTAGTAAATTTTAAAGTTGTATCGATAAAATTTTTTATCCCCACAAAAAATCACTAACGATACCATTCACTAATTCATACCTCAAATATAAGAGAACCTTACCAAATTATATATACGTATTTACACGTATTTTGAAAAATTCTTAAAAATTTGTAGAAACATTGGGCATTTCGTTAGCTTTGATACGCATTCACTTATAGTAAAATGAAGAAAAAAGGATTTATATTCGATTTGGACGGCGTGATCGTCGATACGGCTAAATATCACTATTTGGCGTGGCAACGTCTCGCACAATCGTTGGGGTTTTCGTTTTCAGAAGTGCAAAATGAAGAACTCAAAGGGGTGAGTAGGGTTCGTTCCTTAGAGAAAATATTAGCCTGGGGAGGGGTTACCCTTTCAGAAACCGACTTTAAAGAGCAACTTCACAAAAAGAATGAAGACTACCTGTCGTATATTGACTCCATGTCGCGAGACGAACTGTTACCTGATGTAGAACGTGTATTGTTATATCTGAAAAACCAAGGGCAACCAATTGCTTTAGGCTCAGCCAGTAAGAACGCCCGACTCATCCTTAAAAAGACCAATCTTTTCGATCTTTTCGATATCATTGTAGATGGTACCAACGTCACCAAGGCCAAACCCAGTCCGGAAGTATTCTTAGTGGCCGCCAAACAATTAGAGATTGCTCCTGAAGCATGCATCGTTTTCGAAGATTCCGTTGCCGGAATTCAAGCGGCCAATACTGCCGGAATGCTGAGTATTGGAGTGGGAGAGGCTTCCGTACTAGGAAAGGCAGATCGTGTGATTAAGAACTTCACTGAACTCCCCAATGACCAACTAGATCAATTCATTCAATCTTAAGCTAAAACCAACGCCTTGAATCAGGAATACATACAATCCCAACCATGGAGTATTATCGAAGAAGGGTTTGATCCCGATCTGGTAAAATCTTCCGAAAGTCTATTCAGCATCGGGAATGGTGCGATGGGTCAGCGTGCCAATTTCGAAGAGTCTTATAGCGGTCCTACCTTTCAAGGAAGTTATATTGGCGGCGTGTATTATCCCGATAAGACGCGCGTAGGCTGGTGGAAGAACGGCTATCCCGAATATTTCGCCAAGGTGCTCAATGCGCCCAATTGGATCGGGATTGATGTAGAAATCAATGGCGAACCTCTCGATCTATATACGTGTAAAAAGGTAACCAATTTCCGAAGAGAATTGAATATGAAGGAAGGTTGGTACCGTCGTAGCTTTCAGGCCGTCCTTCAAAATGGTGTTGAAGTGGCCGTGCAAAGCACTCGTTTTCTTCATTTGGAACAAGATGAAATTGGGGTCATTGCTTATCAGGTAACTCCACTAAATACTTCAGTAACGATAACATTTACCCCGTATCTAGACGCCGGGATCACGAATGAAGATTCTAATTGGGACGATCCTTTTTGGAACATTGAAAACGTTCATACTGAAAATGCCTTTGGTTGTATTGTTTCAGAAACACTTAAAACGCACTACGGCGTAGGTACTTTTATGGAGCATCAATTGTTTTTAGATGAAAACCCAATGACAGTTCCGTGGAAAGTGCATCAAACAGCAACAACCATTCGACATTCTCACTCTCTTTCCGTAGCAAAAAACCAATCGGTTACACTTCATAAATTCGGAGGGTACGTAACCACCTTGCATCATGCCAAGGAAGACTTAGTAAAAGCTGCGAGGAAATCGGTTGCTGAAGCACTAAAATTAGGATACCAGTCGCTTTTGAAATCGCAGGCTGAAGCATGGGAAACGATTTGGACTAAGGCTGATATCGTCATCGATGGAGATGTGAAAGCGCAACAGGGAATTCGTTTTAATATTTTTCAATTGAACCAAACCTACTTGGGGAAAGACGCTAGGCTAAATATTGGGCCTAAAGGATTTACGGGAGAAAAATACGGCGGTAGTACATATTGGGATACCGAAGCCTATTGTTTGCCTTTTTACATGGCAACCAAAGGCCCCAATGTAGCACGTACTTTGTTAGAGTATCGTTACCGACATCTTCCGAAAGCCATAGAAAACGCAGAGAAATTAGGCTATACCCATGGCGCCGCCTTGTATCCTATGGTGACCATGAATGGGGAAGAAAGTCACAATGAGTGGGAAATTACTTTTGAAGAAATTCATCGCAACGGCGCTATTGCCTTTGCCATTTATAATTATGAGCGCTTTACCGGAGATACCACATATATTCCGGAAATGGGACTGGAAGTACTGATCGCTATCGCACGATTTTGGAAACAACGCTTTCAATTTAGTGAACCAAAGCAGCAATATGTAATGCTAGGCGTTACGGGTCCGAATGAATATGAGAATAACGTCAACAACAATTGGTATACAAATTACATCGCGAAATGGTGTTTGGAGTATGCTTCGGAAATGATCCAGCGCACGCAGGAGGAAGATCCTGAGGCCTTTAAGAAGGTGGTGTCGCGCAGTAATATTTCTTCGGAAGAAGTAACCGAGTGGACATCCGTTGCCTCACAGGTGTATCTTCCATATTCCGAAGCGAACCAAGTATTCCTACAGCAAGATGGTTTTTTAGATAAAGAACTGAAGCCGGTTAGTGCCTTAGCTGCAAAAGAGCGACCCATCAATCAACATTGGTCGTGGGATCGTATTTTGAGATCCCCTTACATCAAACAGGCAGATGTGCTTCAAGGCTTTTATTTTTTCGAAGATCACTTTACCGAAGAAGTATTGGCCCGGCACTTCGATTTCTACGAGCCGTTAACGGTTCATGAATCATCGTTGTCGCCTTGTGTGCATAGTATTCAAGCAGCACGGTTAGGGCGGATGGAGCAAGCCTATCAATTTTACCTGCGCACCTCGCGATTAGACCTAGACGACTACAACCGTGAAGTAGAGGAGGGATGCCACATTACCAGTATGGCGGGTACCTGGATGAGCATTGTGGAAGGTTTTGGTGGCATGCGGGTCAAAGAGGGAACCCTTCACTTTGAGCCTCGCATTCCGGAGCAGTGGTCATCGTATTCTTTTAAAATCAATTTTAGAGAACATATCCTAAAGATGACGGTTTCCCATGAAAGCACCACATTATATCAAGAGGGACCCGCCTCTTTGTCCGTTTTCGTGAACGAAAAAAAATGTACCTTACTTCCTCATACAACTTTTGAATGTTAACCTATGAAATCAATCTCCTCTCTTTGGCTGCTTTTAGTGCTGTTCTTCGGAATGGTTGCCTGCAAAAATGAAACAAAAGACCCTGTTGTAACTGAAACCGAATCGGAGTCATCCATCGTTGCGATCAATGATTCGGTGTTGTCAAATGCCGTCATTTACGAAGCGAATATCAGGCAGTATTCCCCCGAAGGGACGTTTGATGCCTTTACGGCAGACATTCCAAAATTGAAGGACCTTGGTGTACAAATCATTTGGTTAATGCCTATTCACCCGATCTCTATGGAAAAGAGAAAGGCGCAGGGCGATGTGATGGTCGCCGATATTGAAGATCCCGAAGAGCGCAAGAAATATCTGGGTAGTTACTACGCCGTTGCAGATTACCAGGCCGTAAATCCGGAATACGGCACCAAAGAAGATTTCGATGAGTTGATCGCCACAGCGCATGATAATGATATGTATGTGATCTTAGATTGGGTGCCCAATCATACCGGTTGGGACCATCCTTGGATCTCTGAACATCCTGATTATTATACACAGAACGAACAAGGCGAGATCATTGATCCGTTGAACAATGAAGGCGAATCCTGGGGTTGGACCGATGTGGCCGATCTCAATTATGACAATACCGAAATGCAGGACGCCATGATCGGCGAAATGCGTTACTGGATCAAAGAACACAATATTGACGGCTTCCGCTGTGATGTAGCGCATGGCGTGCCACAGGCGTTCTGGGAAAAAGCCATTCCGCAATTACGAGAAGAGAAAGCGATTTTTATGCTGGCGGAAGCGGAAATTCCCGAAATCATGACGGGCGACCTGTTTGAAATGTCCTACGCTTGGGAAGGGCATCACTTGTTAAATGAGATCGCGAAAGGTACTGCTACAGTTGAAGCATTCGATGACTACATGGAAGCACGTACCAAAAAATGGGAAGACAATGATATTTTGATGAACTTTGTGACCAATCATGATGAAAATTCATGGAATGGTACCGTGAATGAACGTATGGGTGATGCTCAGGATGCGTTACTGGCGCTTACCTATACGATGCCGGGAATGCCGTTGATCTATAGCGGACAAGAATACGATATGGACAAACGCCTACGGTTTTTTGAAAAAGATACCATTCCGAAGACCAAAGGACGGGTATGGCCGCTACTTGAAATGCTCGGGCATTTAAAAGCCAATCACCCGGCCCTGTCAGGAGGAAAAACGCCGGCTTCCTACGAACGCTTGACAACTTCAGAGGATCAAAAGATATTGGCGTTCCGAAGAAAAGAAGGAAACAGAGAAGTGATTTACATCGCCAATCTACATACAACTCCAAGTTCCTTCACTGTGAATGCCACCGGAAACTACACCCAAGTTACCACCGAAGAACCTATGGCATTGTCCCCCGAAACAACGCATGATTTTGCACCTTGGCAATACGTGATTTTATCAAATTAACAGTAAGGGAGCCACTATTTTACGGCTTCCTTATTTTTTTTTCAAATCGAAAACGTTATCGTTGATTTTCTGGTTTGTAATATGAAAATATTGCTATAGTTTTACACTACATGAGCAATAAAATACATCGTATTGCAGTACTAACCAGCGGAGGTGATGCTCCCGGAATGAACGCTGCTATTCGCGCCGTTGTACGGTCTTGTGCCTATCATAATTTAGAGTGTGTTGGCGTGTATCGAGGGTTACAAGGACTCATTGAAGGTGACTTTAAGGAATTGGGTCCGCGGTCGGTTAAAAACATCATCAATCAAGGTGGAACTTTTTTGAAATCAGCGCGCTCCGAAGAATTTAGAACGAAGGCTGGGAGACAAGAGGCTTACGACCAATTGAAAGAGGCAAAAATTGATGCCATGGTGGTCATTGGAGGAGATGGAACCTTTACCGGTGCCAAGGTCTTTAATGATGAATTCGACTTCCCCATTGTTGGCATGCCCGGAACTATCGATAACGATATCTACGGCACCGATTATACCATTGGCTACGACACGGCTTTGAATACCGTAGTAGAAGCGATCGATAAGATTCGCGATACGGCGAATAGTCACAACCGACTTTTCTTGGTGGAAGTGATGGGCCGTGACGCCGGTGATATTGCATTGAATGCAGGTATTGGCGCAGGGGCGGAAGAGATTCTCATTCCTGAACAAGATATGGGGAAAGACCGACTTTTAGCGTCGTTAAAGCGTAGCCGAAAATCAGGAAAGACCTCAAGCATTGTGGTGATCGCCGAAGGAGATCAGATAGGAAAGAATATCATGGGGCTTGCCGATTATATTCGGGAGAACCTTGATCAATATGAGGTCAAGGTTACGGTACTTGGCCATATTCAGCGTGGTGGAAGACCAAGTTGTTATGACAGAGTCTTGGCCAGCCGCTTAGGAGTGGGTGCCATTGATGCGTTGCTTCGTGGAGAACGCGATGTGATGATCGGCATTTCACATAATAAAATTGTATCAGTACCCTTTTCCGAAGCGATAAAGGGAGATAACGAAATAGATTTAGACTTAATTCGAGTAGCAGATATTACATCTGTTTAAATATAATTATATGACAAAAATTGGAATCAACGGTTTTGGCCGTATTGGAAGAATAGCATTTAGAATTGCCGCGCAGAATGACAATGTTGAAATCGTGGGTATCAACGACCTCCTGGATGTAGAACACCTGGCGTATTTGTTGGAATACGATTCGGTGCATGGAAAGTATAACGGTACGGTAGCCGTGGAGAATGGGAACCTTGTGGTAGACGGAAAGACCATTCGAGTCACTGCGGAAAGAAACCCTGCCGATCTGAAGTGGGATGCAGTAGGTGCCGAAATCATTATCGACTGTACCGGCATTTTCACGACCAAGGATACTGCTTCAGCCCATCTAGAAGCGGGCGCTAAAAAAGTGGTGATCTCCGCGCCGTCCAAAGACGCTCCTATGTTCGTGATGGGTGTAAATCATAACGAAGTGAACCCTGAAGATACTATTGTTTCCAATGCTTCTTGTACCACCAATTGCTTGGCACCGATGGCGAAAGTGATTCACGACAATCTTGGAATTGTAGAAGGGCTGATGACCACCGTACATGCGGCAACCTCTACACAATACACTGTTGATAGTCCGTCTAAAAAGAATTACCGCTTAGGCCGTAGTGCGATGGCGAATATTATTCCAACGTCCACAGGAGCTGCAGTCGCTGTAACCAAGGTAATTCCAGAATTAAAAGGAAAACTCACCGGGATGGCGTTTCGCGTTCCTACAACAGATGTTTCAGTAGTAGATCTTACGGTTCGTACCGAAAAGGCAGCCAGCTATGAAGATATTAAGAAGTTGTTCAAAGACGCAGCCGGAGGATCTTTTAAGGGAATTATTGACTATGTAGAAGACCCGGTGGTATCTCAAGACTTTGTGAGCGATCCTCATACTTGTAATTTTGATGCAGAAGCCGGAATCGCCCTTAACGACAATTTCTTTAAATTAGTAGCCTGGTACGATAACGAGTATGGCTATTCTTCAAAATTAATTGACCTCGCGTTACACGTAGCAAGTATTTAAGCCTATGACTTTAATAGCAGACGGTGGTTCTACCAAATGTGATTGGATCTTGCTCCGGCCGGATGGTGAAATAGCACTCAAAACGCGAACGCGCGGGTTGAATCCTGCTGTGGTACCTCCTGAAGACCTTTTAGACCGACTAAAAGAAAATGACGAATTGATGGGCATCGTTTCAGAGGTGCACCACGTGGATTTCTACGGGGCCGGTTGTGGCACTAAAACTCCGAATCAGATCATGACCGATATCCTGAAAACGGTCTTTACGGATGCTGATGTGACGGTAAGTGAAGACTTGGCCGCTGCGGTGCATGCTGCGACTACGGAAGCCGGAATCGTTTGTATTCTAGGAACGGGTTCCAATAGCTGTTACTTCGACGGAACCGATATTCACTTAAGCGTTCCTTCGTTAGGGTACACGTTAATGGATGAAGCCAGTGGTAATTACTTCGGCAAACGCCTTATTCGCGATTATTATTACAAGAAAATGCCGGATGTGTTGGCACGTCAATTCGAAAAACGCTTCGATCTGGATCCGGATGTCATCAAAACAAATGTGTATAAAAAGCCGAATCCGAATACGTATTTGGCGTCTTTCGCAGAATTCATTTTTACTTCGGAAGAGGTGAACGGCTACTTTTATAAATTGATTTCAGAAGGAATGAACATATTTATCGAAAACCGAGTGCTCTGCTATAAGGAAGCACAGAAAGTACCCATTCACTTTGTGGGATCGATTGCGCATTTTTCCGAAGAAATCATTAGTGATGCTTTGAAACCCTATAATTTGGAACTAGGGAATATCATTCGAAGACCTATTGACGGACTTATCGAATATTACCGAAAACATCGCTTAACAGGAGAAACCTCTTCATAACTCGCCTTCAAAGGTTACCTTTGTGGGTGTGAAAATCTCGCTATGGCATTCCCAAAAATAAACCCTACGCAAACCCAGGCTTGGGCTGCGCTTCTTTCTCATTACCAGCAGATCAACGATCGGCATATGGTCGACTTGTTTCAACAAGATCAAGATCGTGTTGACCATATGAGCCTCGAATGGAGGGATTTTTATTTAGATTTTTCCAAGAATCGAATTGATACGACTACGTTGAAAGGCTTGCTAGAACTAGCGGAAGAATGTAAGCTTTCGGATGCTATTGAAGCGCAATTCGCACTTGAAAAAATCAATGAGACCGAAGATCGCGCCGTTGGGCATACCGCACTTCGGAATTTTGAGACCATGCCCAAAGAAGTTTCTGAAACGCTTGAGAAAATGCAAGTTTTTTCTGAAAGTGTCATTTCCGGAGACTGGAAAGGATTCACCGGAAAACCTATCAAAACGGTGGTAAATATTGGGATTGGCGGAAGCGATTTGGGCCCGGATATGGTGTGTGAGGCATTGTCGTATTATCGCAATCATTTAGAAGTTCGGTTTGTAAGCAATGTAGACGGGGATCATGTGATGGAAGTTTTAAAAGATCTCGATCCGGAAACGACCTTATTTCTTGTAGTTTCTAAGAGCTTTACCACCCAAGAAACCTTAACCAATGCATCTACAATTAGGTCTTGGTTTTTAGAGCATGCTTCAGAAGCAGATATTGCCAAGCATTTTGTGGCGGTTTCTACCAATTTAGACGCCGTGACCGAATTCGGAATTTCTTCGGAACAGATCTTCCCCATGTGGGATTGGGTGGGTGGTCGGTTTTCGTTGTGGAGTGCCGTCGGACTCTCCATTGCCTGTGCCGTAGGCTACGATCATTTTGAAGCCCTACTTCGTGGAGCACATGAGATGGACCAACATTTTCAAGAAACTCCGTTTGACAGAAATATGCCTGTAATATTGGGCTTGTTGTCCGTTTGGTATAACAACTTCTTTGAAGCCGAAACCGAATGCCTCGTACCGTATTCACAGTATCTGAGTAAGATGGTACCGTATCTGCAGCAGGCTGTGATGGAAAGCAACGGGAAGCATATCGACAGAAATGGCCAACCCATCGACTACTATCAAACCGGAACGGTGGTTTGGGGTAGCACGGGTACGAATGCGCAGCACGCTTTCTTCCAGTTATTGCATCAAGGGACTAAATTAGTTCCCACCGACTTCATTGCGTTTGCTTCTTCTCTGCACGGGCAGCAAGACCATCAAGATAAGTTGCTGGCCAACTTTTTGGCCCAAACGGAAGCCTTGATGGAAGGCACCTATCAGCAAGACCCAGCAGATGCGTTTAAGAGTTTCAAAGGAAACCAGCCTACCAATAGTCTTATCATTGAAAAACTTACTCCCGAGAACCTTGGAAGCCTTGTTGCTCTATATGAGCACAAACTATTCGTACAAGGCGTGATTTGGAATATCTACAGCTATGACCAGTGGGGTGTTCAGCTAGGTAAAGTGGTTGCCAAGGAGACCTTACGAGCCTTGCAAGACCAGGATTCTGGGGAACTTTCAAACTTCTCAACCCAAAACTTGGTGAAACGAATTGTAGACTAGCTTCCGAATAATTGAAAATTTGTTGGGGGGATGCTTCCCTTTTTTCTAATTTTAATCTCTCAACCTTTTAAATTTTCAATCATGAGCAGTACTGACAAAAAAATCACCCTATCTGAAGCACAGTCGTGGACCCAACAATGGAGAAATGATGAATCTACGTACAATGCACATAATGAGTGTAATGCGTTTTTAATTCCGGTACAAGATTTGAACGGCGTTCTGTCTGAAATGGGCAACCCCGATGACGACTCGGATGCCTGTATTAGAGCGTATTTAGGGGTAGACCCTTCTGATAACACCGAAAAATTGATCATTGTAGGCACCGAGAAAGACCGAAGCGGTGTGTATCGCGATTTGTTACCGACCAGCGATACAGATACTAGATACAGTATTTGGGACTTTACACAACCCTGTCCCCCAATTTGTGATCCAACGAGCGCGTTGAATTAATGGAGGATCCCACGATCATCGAAAAAATTTTTGCTGTGATTGGTGATTTTACCATTTACAGTCCAATTTTACTTTTCTTATTGTATGCGATAGGTTTTTTCAAATTTGGAAAGGCCTATCGTTCATTCACCTGTTACCTACTGGTAGTTGCGGTCGTACAGTTACTATCTCGTATTGGTATCCGCATCTGGGAATGGGAATCTAATTTGTTTCTATCACATTATTATTTTATTTCACAGTTCATCTTACTATCTCTCTTTTATAAGATCTTACTGAACTATCAATGGATTTGGATTGTCTTGGTGGGAACCTTAGGTTTTTTAACCTATCAATACGTGGAGGACCCGTCCATGTATTACAAGTATAATCCATTGGGTATGGTAATAACACAGGTCATTCTGGTGTTTTATTCGCTCTTATATCTATATCGTTGCTTAGCCGGAAATCAAATCTTCATGATCACCAATATTGGATTGTTCTTTTATTTGCTTTCAAGTACCTTGATTTTTGCCTCTGGAAACTTAGTATTGAATCTGGATGTGCCGCCTGATTTTATCCGATTGTTAATAAATATCAATCTCTTTCTTTACCTCGCCTTTCAAATTCTTATTTTAGTGGAATGGTGGAAGAATTATTCCAAAACGATTTTCAGGGCTTAAATGTTATCCTCATTGCCCTCATGGTATTAGCCATCATGGCCGGTGCGGTGGTGTTATTCTTTATTTTTTCTCGTAAGCGCGTGGTGAATGCGGAATTGGAACAGGCCAATCAACGTATTTTACATCAAAAGGAGCTGTTGCAAGCGACCATTGTTACACAAGAAGAAGAACGCCAACGCATCGCACAAGATTTACACGATGCGATTAGTTCGAAATTGAACATTGTTTCATTGCATGCCAATATGTTGTCGGATGCGGGGATTGCTTCGGAAGAAGCCAATTCTATTGGTGCGCAAATTGTTTCCATTACGGGAACCGTCTTGGAAAGTTCTCGTAAGATCGCTCATGATTTGCTTCCGCCTACCTTATCAAAATTCGGACTCGAAGCGGCCTTGGAAGAATTGTTTGACGAAGTTTCGGAAACCAAAAAATTTGAACTGAAATATACGTTGGAATATTCCGAAGAAACCTTACCACCGGAAGAAGAACTTCATATTTTCCGAATGGTCCAAGAGCTTTTCAATAATACGATAAAATATGCCGAAGCCCATACGGTACTCGTGAAACTTACAACAACTTCTGAAGGCCTTATTTTTAAATACCAAGACGATGGCAAAGGCTTTGCCTTGCAAGAGGGCAGTACCAAAAAGGGATTAGGATTAAGCGGCCTGCAACAACGGGCTGATCTTCTAAATGCCTCTGTTACGATGACCGCTTCGGAAGGCCAGGGATTCAGTTTAGAACTCCATAAACCTTTGTCGTAATTTTAGTATCTTTCCCAACAAACTAACAACCTTGAACATACGTGTCGTAATAGCGGATGATGAAGAGCTTTTCCGAGTGGGATTAGCGCATATTCTAGCGCGCGATGAGGAGATCGAAATAGTACATCAAGCTACGAATGGTATAGAACTTCTCGACTACATGAAAGAGGTAACTCCGCTTCCAGACGTTGTGATTACCGATATCAAAATGCCCGGACTCAATGGCGTAGAGGCTACCAAGAAGATGAGCGATCTGTATCAAGAAGTGGGTATCATTGCGTGCACCACGTATAATACTAAACCTTTTATTCGTAACATGATTGACGTGGGAGCCAGCGCCTACTTGGTAAAAAATTCTCCACCTGAGAAAGTGGTACATACGATCAAACAAGTGTTTTACAATGGCTTCTATTACGATAAGCAAGTCATGGATATTCTGAATAAGAAATACGCCGAAAAGAATGCTCAGGATAAGACAGTTTACGATCAAGACTTTTTAACCGATCGTGAGAAAGAAGTGTTAGAGTTGATTTGCAGACAATACAAAACAAGTGAAATTGCTGAAAAACTGTTTATTAGTCCGCGTACAGTCGAAGTTCACCGGAAAAACTTGTTACAAAAAACGGAAGTTCGCAACATTGCAGGCTTGGTGATCTTTGCTATTCAGAACGAATTGGTTCCGCCTATCATAATTGAGAGCTAGATTTTCGTATCTTACACATTCAACAACTCCCATCTAAAACATACAATGTATGCTTACCAAAGTATATGGGAGTGCCGTGTTTGGCGTGGAAGCGACCACCATCACGGTAGAGGTAAATACCGATATTGGAATTGGATATCACCTGGTTGGTCTTCCCGACAACGCCATCAAAGAAAGTAATTACCGAATTGCCGCAGCGCTTCAGAACAACGGCTATAAAATTCCGGGAAAGAAGATCACCTTAAACATGGCTCCGGCGGATATGCGAAAGGAAGGTGCCGCCTACGACCTTACGTTGGCGATGGGGATCTTGGTGTCTACCGGGCAGATTTCCGAAGAAAAACTGCTGTCGCAATACATCATCATGGGAGAATTGTCACTGGATGGCTCGCTGCAGCCCATTCGTGGAGCACTACCCATCGCGATCAAAGCGTTTGAAGAAGGGTTCAAAGGGATTATTCTTCCTGAACAAAATGCCAAAGAAGCGGCTATTGTAGAAACGATTAATGTGTATGGAGCGAAGAATATTAAGGATGTGATTTCTTTTTTTACTTCGGAAACTTCCGAATTAGCCGTTACCAAAGTTGATATGACCAAAGAATTCTATCAACATTTAGAACAACCCGAATTTGACTTTAGTGATGTAAAAGGGCAGGAGAGTATCAAGCGATGCATGGAGATTGCCGCTGCTGGAGGCCATAATATTATTCTAATTGGTCCGCCTGGTTCCGGTAAAACGATGCTAGCAAAGCGACTACCAAGCATCCTTCCGCCTTTAAGCCTTTCTGAAGCCTTAGAAACAACTAAAATCCACAGTGTGGCTGGGCGTACGTTATCCACTTCCGGAATCATGACCGCCCGACCGTTTCGGAGTCCGCATCACACTATTTCTGACGTTGCACTAGTGGGCGGAGGAGGGTATCCCCAACCCGGGGAAATTTCCTTGGCGCATAATGGGGTATTGTTTTTAGATGAATTGCCCGAATTCAAGCGTAGTGTCTTGGAAGTGATGCGACAACCGTTGGAAGACCGCGAGGTGACCATTTCGAGAGCTCGTTTTACCATTACCTACCCTTCCAGTTTTATGTTGGTGGCTAGTATGAATCCAAGCCCTAGTGGCTATTTCAACGACCCAAGTTCTGCCATGACCTCTTCTCCGGCAGAAATGCAGCGGTATTTAAGTAAGATATCGGGCCCGTTGTTAGATCGTATCGATATTCATATTGAAGTAACTCCGGTGCCCTTTGAAACGTTAAGTGAAGAACGAAAGGGGGAAAGCAGTGTTGCGATACGGGAACGAGTAATCAAAGCAAGAGAAATACAAGCGTTGCGCTTTAAAAAAATTTCATCACTTCATTACAATGCACAAATGGGCGTGAAGCATATCCGTGCGTATTGTGCTATTGATTCAGAATCGTTGGCCCTTTTAAAATCGGCCATGGATCGATTGCAATTATCGGCTAGAGCGTACGACCGAATTTTGAAGGTGGCACGCACCATTGCCGATCTAGACACTGAAGAACAAATTCAATCCTCTCATATTGCAGAGGCTATTCAATATAGAAGTTTAGATAGAGAAGGATGGTTGGGGTGAATTAACGCACGTAATAATCGATCGCCATTTGTAAAATGGATTTGTCGTCAATGGTAATAAATCCAAGCAACACTAACACAATGACTATGGTTGCTAAGATAAAATAGAGTCCGTATCGCACCACCATAAAGCGGTTACGATCTAGTTCTTTCTGAAGCTTTTTAGCGCTGCTCATACCCCAAGTTCTAATTGATTTTTCACTAGATTATAATAGTCCTGATGCAATGCTACTAACTCATCATGTGTTCCAAGTTCAACAATACGTCCGTGTTTTAACACCACAATCTGATCGGCATTTTTCACAGTGCTTAATCGATGTGCAATGATCATTACGGTTTTTCCTTGGAAAAAGGATTGCAGGTTATCATGAATCACTTTTTCGTTTTCTGCATCTAGCGCACTTGTGGCTTCGTCGAAGAAAATGAAATGAGGATCCTTATAGACAGCACGAGCGATAAGAATTCGTTGTTTTTGTCCGCCAGAAATACCATTTCCCGCAGCACCAATCTTTGTTTTGAGTCCGAGAGGCAAGGAGTCCACAAATTCCTCAATATTGGCAATACGAATGGCCTGCCGAAGTTTCTCATGATTAATTTCTGCGTCACCGGTCGCAATATTGCGTTCAATGGTTGCAGAGAAGATATATCCCTCTTGCATCACCACGCCGCAGTGGTGTCGCCAATAGGAGGGAGCTAAGGTATTTAGATCATGTTGGTTGATATAAATACTGCCTTGTGCCGGTTCATAGAATCGAAGCAGTAATTTCATAAGTGTTGTTTTTCCGCTTCCACTAGCACCTACGATGGCCGTCGTTTTTCCTTCTGGCATAAAGAGGTCGATGTCTTCTAACACATAGGGAGACTTGGGACCTTCATACTGGAAGTGAAGGTTATTGATACGAATTCCCTTTTCAATACCATTTTGATAAGAAAGCGCTTCTTTATCTAAGATCACCTGTCCGTCCTTTTCTTCATTCGGTTGATCTTGTACTTCACTTAGTCGTTCTAAACTTAACTTGGCATCTTGTAACGATCGAAAAAAATCGATGAGTTGATTTACCGGCGAGTTCATCTGACCGATGATGTAGGCTACGGCCAGCATGGCTCCCAAGGTGATATTACCTAGTACCACTTCCCGCGCAGCGATAAAAGTGACCAGAATATTCTTGAATTGATTGATAAAGTCGTACCCAATCAATTGAAACTGATTCAGTTTGAGGATACGTAAATTTACATTGAACAGTTTTACCTGAATGCGCTCCCATTCTTCCCGTTTGTAATCCTCGAAATTATTTAACTTAATTTCTTGTACGCCATTGATGAGTTCGTAAATGGATTCTTGGTTTTCGCTTCTACGTTGAAATCGATAATAGTCTAATATTTTTCGTTTTTTCAGAAATAATACAGACCAAATAATGGCACAGGCGGTAAGAAATGTATAGACCAATACGATTTTATAATCGTAATAGAACAGTACAAAAAAGAAGACGGAAAAATTAACCAAGGAGAAGAACGTCACCAAACTTTGTGAGGTTAAGAATTCTTCGATGCGTTCGTGGTCTTGGATCCGCTGATTGAAATCTCCAATGAGCTTCGTATCAAAAAACTTGATGGGTAGCTTTAAGATTTTCGCTAAGAATTCAGAAATGATGGTTATGTTGATACGCGTTCCCATGTACAGCATGATCCAATTCCTAACAATTTGAATGACCATACTTCCTAGGAATAGAAAGACTTGAGCCAATAAAATCAGAAAGATGATGTTCAGGCTATTATTAGCAATTCCTTTATCAATTAAGGCTTGTGTAAGAAAAGGAAATATCAGCGAAAATACACTTCCCGCCAGCAGTCCAATAAAGAGCTGTGTGACCTCCCGTTTATACGGGCGTAAGAAGCTAAGTATGAATGAGAGGTTTAGCTTTTTGGTCTTTATTTCTTTGGCATCGTAGAAAGCCTCTGTGGTGTTTAAAAACAAGGCAACCCCTTCGTTCTGATCTGTAATCCAACATTTTTCAAAGTCTTCTCGTCCCAAGGTTATGAGTCCGTGTCCCGGATCAGCGATATGAAATTTATACGTGCCGGTAAATCGATTTCGTGTGATACGATGTAATACTACGAAGTGGTTTTTATTCCAATAGAGAATTACCGGCGACACAAAATTATCGATCAATTCCTGTATCGGTATTTTTACCGTAAAGGTCGCCAGGCCTATTTGCTCTGCCGCTTCACTAATACCACGCATGCTCACCCCTTCGCGAGTGATAAAAGAACTTTCCCGAAGGTAGGTGAGTGCATACTCTTTTCCGTAATGTCTCGCGATCATGGCCAGGCAAGCAGGACCGCAATCCATTTGATCATATTGAGGAATAAAAGTAAATTTTTTGCGTAGCACGTGCGTTGTATTAATCGATGATGCGAATTCCGTTATAGAGGTAAATGGAATTGATGAGATAGACACATATATCTAAATTCCATGAGGGGTCGAGGGTATCTTTCAGTGCTGCGATAGACACCGTATTTCCCGAATTTAATAACTCCACGAAATCGTGAATGCACGGATGATTGTTGAACACCAATTTGGTTCCTCGAATGTAGAGGTGTACATTCTTTTTATCACGACTCTCAACGAGTAAAATTTGATACGGTTGCACCAATTGCACTTCAGTTTCAAGTGTAAATTCGAAATTTTCTTCTCGCGGAAAGGGACGAGTCCAAAAGGCACCATTACTATAAATGGAATACCGAAAATCTTTGTAGGTCTCTTTCAAAAACTCACGAAAACTAAGGTCTTGAAGATCTTCCGGAATACCGAAGAGATCTAAGGCCTTATCGATATGACTGATATCTTCCACAGCATTGGTGTCTAAGGGCAGAATGTCGTTGTTTTCCTCTAACCATTGGTCGATGATCACCCGCATGGTTTTTTGACAAAGTTGTCGTTTCGAATGATTGTTAAACCATAAAGTAAGCCCCATTGATAACTCGTCTGAGCGTCCAATGTGGTATTCGCCTTCGGGCATAAAATAAAGATCACCTTCTCCAAAGGGGTGTTGATTGGCAATGTCCAGATACTTTTCGACATTCTTATTATTAAATCGTTCCTCTTCCGTAGTGGCGGCTTCGTAGTCTTCAGGATTCCAAGTGTACATGGTTTTTCCTCCTTTTCCCAAATGGAAGTGAAGTACATTCTCACCACGGCCATCGGTGTGAATACCAATAGGAGTCCAACCGTAATTACCGATAAAGATGGTGAACGTTATGCCTAGGCTCGGTACGCCCATTTTATCTAACAGCGGTTGAATTTTCTTAGAAACCATTGCTGCTAGTTCCGGACTAAATTTTTCACCACGATTGATGATGAGTCCAAATTTTCGATCGTTCAAACAACGATGCGACCAGGCTTCAAGGCTTTCGTTCTCTTTCGGCGGAAGATCATAAAAACCTTCCATCTCAGCATTCCGTAGACTTTTTCCGTCTAAAAAGACACGATAGCCAAACTCGGTCGTTCGCATACTTGCCAATTGGCGAATAATGCCCATCAGTTCAGATCGCATAAAGGCGGTTTCTTTTCTGCTCAGACAATCTTTTAATACCGAAGTTTTATTCAAAGACGCTGTGGTGTTTAGGAAATAATCCCACCAGGCATCGCTGAAAGGAGTATGTTGTATATTTTTAAGGGTGGTTGTCTCGTTCATAATTCAGTGATTTTTGTTGCGATGGAAATGATGTGTAACAGATCTTCATTCGACTTCTTATGAATTTCATACTCAAGCTCTAAAGCTTCAGGTTTCAATTCAATTTTATAAGTGAACTGATCGTTATCTCGTTTCAGTACGTGAGACGATTCAATGTCTTTAAATTCAGTATATTTGTTGCTGATTATTTGCTGAATAGTCGTTTTTTGTTCGGAAGGAAAAACGCAAGAAAAAGCAAAATTTCTTTCGGTTTCCGTTACAGAGTATCGGATTCCGGAAGGGGTCATATCACCTTTCGCCAACGGTGGCGGTGGTGTAGGAGTTGAGGGTGTTGTAGCGTTTGTCATAATGAGAAGCGTTTGGATAAACATTGTGTGTTTTCTGATAATAGCATAAGGACAATAAGGTCTATGTAATTGCCCTTATGCTTAAAACAACATTCCTGTGCAGGAATGACTACAAATTACGCTCCAATAGGATCGATAACTTGTTGCTGTTGTTGCTGTTGCTGCTGCTGTTGCTGCTGCTGCTGTTGTTGGGAGGTATGGCGAATACCACCACGTAATCTGTCTTGCTCCATTGGAGTAAGAACTTTAGCGCCTAAAAAATCTGCTGGATTTACATTTTTGTTTTCCATGATTGTTAATTTAAAATGATCCTACTCTGTTAAGGTTTTTCGGAATCCACCTACAAAACGCGCATTTTGATATTGTTAATTCGTTCGATTTCGTACGTCTCTATTGCTATTATCAATTTGGAACCGTTTTGTTTTGGTGCCTGCCGATAGGGAGAGGATGGCGGTGAGGGAGATGGTTCTAGGGAAAGTATTTCGGAATTGTGTGGTCCTGATCTCACGTTGCGTGTTTTGGAACGCATAACGAAGATTATCAAAAGGATCTACCACGTTGAGGTATAAAGATAGTTGGTTGTTAATTCGTTTAGAAAGGTTTACATAAAAAGCGTAATTCTCTGCAGACTCAAATTGTCCGTATGTTTCAGGGCCATTGTATTCAAATGCTATTTCTCCGCGAATGTCCCACGGAAGCGAGGCATTAAGTGCCAAACGTCCTTGAAACGTTCCTTTGGCGACATCTATATTGTCCACATTGTCTGTGAAGGTAGAACGATATGTTTTACCATACCAAGAGGCACGTGCATTCACGCGAAGACTACCAATGAGGGTCTCATTGCCGGAAACTGAAATTCCGTACACTTGCGATCGATCAATATTGCGCCATTGATATTGCAAGGTTTCCGCATCAAGTCGTTTTAAAATTTCTCGAGGCTCTCCTTTGGTGCGGTTATAATATCCTAACACATTCCAACGTGATATGGACATCCCGGCTTCAAAAGCATGGGTGTAGGATGGCTGTAAATCAGGATTCCCAATTTGAGAAGTAAAATCGGTGAGGTAGAAGATGGTTGGGTTAAAGCTGGAATAGTTGGGTCTGTTGATTCTTCTTGAATACGAAATATTATAGGTAGCATTTTGGGTTTCCTTGCTTAAAAAAACACTTGGAAAAAGATTTAGATAGTGCCGGGCTTGCCTGTAGTTGTTGGAGGGGATACGCCCTTCGCCGTCGGTATATTCAGCACGAATACCCGCTTGTAAGGTAACGTTAGATTTGAATAGGCTGTCAAGGGCCAACGAGGCATACCCGGCAATGATCTGTTCTTGATAATTGAAGGCATTACTGAAGTTAGGATCGATAACAAAAGTGCCTTCCACCAAATTTTGAAACGTGGTACTACTTTCATTATCAACATTAGTAAATTTAGCACCCATCTCAAAAGAACCCTTTCGAATGGGACGTGTATAATCGAGCTGTGCAGAGACAATGTCGTTGGTGATCGGGGAAAAAGATTTCCGTTGGTTTTGATCAATTATGGAATCATTGGATGCATTAAAGAAGAGGTTGGTATATGCGTTGTCTGCTTCTCGTTGCGATTGATAGTAATCTAAAACCAATCGAAGTTCATGCCCTAACGAGTCGATCGCGACATCATAATTCAAGCTGTAATTTTGATACATCCGATCTTGATACAGGCGATATTGCCCTATCGAAGGTATGATTCCGTCTTCATCTGTAATGACCAATTGATTGTTCTGTGATGTACTTCCGGTAAAGTCATAAAAGGTGACTTCTGCTCCTAACGAGTGTGCATCAGAAAGCTCGTAAAGGATGTTGTTCGTGATATAATTATAGCGACCTTGGCTTGTATCTCGTTTTTTGTAATCGTAAGTGACAAACGGACTGCGTAGTTCTTCAAATCGTCGTTCATCTCGAACAGAATTATTGACGTTGTGAATTCCGTAGAGATTCAACGATAAGGCTTCTCCCAATCGGATATTGGTGTTCACCGAAGTATTGTTTGAAATAAATTGTGCAACGCTTGTTCTAGAATTTATGGTTGCTTCCCAACCTCGCTGCTGTTTTTGAGTGGTAATGATATTGATAATGCCCCCACGACCACTTGCTTCATAGCGCGCGGAAGGGTTCGAGATGATTTCAATTTCTTTAATCTTTTCACTAGGCAAAGATGCCAGATAATTCCGAACGTCAGAAGCCGACATTTGGGTAGCTTTTCCGTTGATGAGTAACGTGCTGGTATTTCCTTTCATGGAGAGTGCTCCTGTATTGGAATCAACATTGAGGTAGGGTGCATATTTTAGCACTTCTAGCGAATTTCTTCCAACAAACAATTCGTTCGTAGCAACCCCCATGACGAGTTTATCTCCGGAACGCCTTACCAACTTTTTCTGAGCTGTTATCACCACTTCGGAAAGATTGTTCTCGTCCAGCAAGAGGGTTAATTGTCCCAATTTAGTAGTACCGGAAACCGTGATCTTCCTCTCGAGTGTTTGATAGCCCAAATAACGAATTTCCATTCTATATTCTCCAGAGTCTAAGTTAACTTCAAAATTTCCTGAAAGATCAGAAATAGCACCATCTACGACCGTATTTGATGAATTGTAGATCACAACGTTCGCAAATTCTACCGGACCGTTTGAATCCACTACCGTACCTGTCACCAAGGCTTGAGAGAAACTGTAAATGGGAAGTAGTAACATAAAATAGCAGACGTGTTTGAATACCATGTAATAAATGGATTTGTTCAAAGCTATTTTTTCCGTTTTACGTGACGAAACGACAACGGCTACTATTGGTAAGGGATATCCTTACTATGAATGTTTTGAGAGGAATAAATCTTAGATAAAACCTTTCTCCTTGGCCTTTGAGATGAGTTCTTTGTCATCGCCGGAAGCCACGTCAAAGATGTCTTTTAAGTTGCGTTTCCTTTTTTCAATACCTGCGATAGAGAGTGGAAGAATGTCAGGTAAATCTTTCATTTTAGTTCCCAAACTGATTTCGTACAGGAGTTTCCGATCAATATTATCTAATAAAAAATCGTTGGAAACATTCTTTCGCAATAGCTTGATAACCGTTTTACTGTAATACGGGGGATCTTCTAGCACATTTTCAATGGCGATAATAATATCTTCCGGACTAATATCATTTTTGATCAAGAACCCGTCCGGGTCAATACTTTTAAAAATACTATGAATACGATAATTGTCGGTATGTGTCGTCGATACAATCACCTTACTTTTCGGAAGGGTTTTCTTGATAATGAGTCCTAGGTCTTCGCCGGACAGAATTTTTCCGTCAGCGGAAGGAGGAAGGCGCATATCTAAAAAAATCAGATCAATTCCATTATGTAATGTGGAAGCCTCTGTAATTTTTCTATATGCTTTATCACAATCGGTTGCGACATCAATTTTAAAGGTATAGTGTGCAATTTGCTCTTCTATTTTAGCAAGCGCATTTTTATAAGCCTCTAGGATCAGTGGATGATCATCAATGAGCAAAACAGTGCAAGGATCATTTTGTTTCATAAGTGAATGTTTTCAGCGGGATCTGCACACTAATTTTAGTTCCCTCGTTGGGTTCGCTTTTAATCTCAAAGGTACCTAAAAGTTTTTCAGTTCGAGAACGCATGTTCTTCAAGCCGATACCACGAGAACTTCTATTGCTATTAAAACCAATGCCATTGTCACAGATCATTAGTTGTAAGTGGTTTAGTTCTTTCTGAAAATCAATGGTAACATGCGTTGCTTTAGAATACTTCACAATGTTTTGTAGCGCTTCTTGAATGATTCGATAGAGATTTACCTTCATTTTTTCATCTACTTCTTCCCAATTTAGATTATCACTTCTAGTGAGGGTATATTCAAAGTCACCCAGTGTTCCGCGAGATTCTAATAGATTATTAACGAGCGTATGAAACCCCATCCCTGAGTCGGTCATTTCATATTTCAGTTCGTGAGAGATAGCGCGAATTTCTTTTTCAATGGTTTGTAATTCTTCCAAATACTTTTTGTGAAGTTGCTTTGTTTCCTGATCGCCTTTTAAATTCAGAAAACCTAGATTAAGCCGTGTCCCAAAGAGTTTTCCTAAAATGCCATCATGCAAATCTTCTGAGATCCTTCTTCGCTCCTGAATTCTTCCCTCTTCCATTTTTGATTGTTGCCGAAGCGCTAGAAGATATATTTGTTCATTGGCCTTTTGTTGTTCACTTTCAAACAGCAATTGTTTATTTCGCGCATACTGTCTCGTGAGAAAGTAGGCAAGCGATAGAATGAGTAACAGTCCGGCACTCAACCATAAGATCCACGTTTTTTGTTGTTCAAGCCGTTTTGTTTCTTGAATGTATTCATCGGTTTCAAAATCAATTCGCGCAAATTTATTTCGCCATTGGCGTTCCGCCTGAATCAAACTATCGCTTAGGGTCGTGTAGGTTTGCAAATAATCGTTTGCTTGTTGTTGATCTAATGAAGCAAGCAATTTCAGTGACATTAGATAATCTCTGTTATTTCCGATCTCTTTCGCTAATACCGAAGCGCGTTGGGCATACCTTATTGCTTGATTGGTGTCATTGATTTTTGCGTAATATTCTGAAAAATGGAGGTTGCTTATCACCATTCCCGATTCGTTTTGAAGACTATCTCGATATTGATACGAGCGCGTTAGGTCTGTCAACACCGTTTCGTCCATTTTCAAATGAAGCTGACTAAAGGCTCTATTATCTATGAGTCGAGCATATAAATTTTTATTCTTACGTTCTAAATCGAATTTTTGAAGTGCTTCATTAAACTTTTCGATTGCAAATTCATATTTTCCTTGTTTTTGATGTATAACACCAGCATTGTTCAAATATCCGGCATGCATGGAGAAGTTATCGGGTAGTTTTTCTAAATAATCAAAGGCTTCGTCATTATAGAAATGTGCTCGGTCGTATTCTTCCAATTCTTTGTAAATAATTCCAAGAAGATTGTAGGATTCGTACAGTTGCTTATCTCTATTTACTTTTTTAAAATGAGAGATGGCCCGAATGATTAAAATTTCACTTCCTGTATAATCCCGTAACCTGCTTCTAATAAACGCCATGTTGTAGAGCATTTTCCCAGTATAATACCAATTTTGTTTTTGCTCATACAATTCGCTCGCTTGCTTGTAATGATAATAGGCACTGTCGTAGACCTGCTCTTGAAGAAAATAGGCACCATAATTCCAATGTGCATCAGCCATACGCGACGTATCTCCCAAACGTTGTGCGATTCGTTCGGCGGTACTATTTGCTGTTTTAAAAAGCTCTTTCTGCTCTAAAGCAAAGGCTTTGTAGGCTAAGATACTTAGATAGTCATATCGCGTAGAATCCGTTAATGATTTGTTTGAAATACGCTGAAACTGTTGCTCCAATGCTATCTTTTGCTCATGTGCCGGTAGCGAGTCAATGGTTAATTGTGACTTAAAACTTGTGAGGCTATCTTTTGTGCCATTTTCTTCGGAAGTCATTGTAGGATGCGAGCACCCGATCAGGCATAAAACTAGACTGAAAGAAAGGAGATATGTGAACGCTGTGTATTTCATGGATCAGAAACAAACAAAGCTAACAAAAAAAGCCTTCGATAGTATCGAAGGCTGTAAGCAATTGAGGGGATGTATCTTAGTTGTCACCGTCTTTTTCGTTATCCGGTTCTGCATGACTTTCGTCTCCGGTTTGGTAGGTTTCCACGTTGTTTTCTTCTAGGATGTTTTGAGGTGTACACGAGTATACAAAAAGTGATAATAATACAATTGAAATGATGGTTTTAAAAGTTTTCATAGGGGTTAAGTATTTTAGATTCAATAAAGTTTTGATGTTATCCGAGTGTGTGCACGATCGAAAAATAATAGAAGCCTTTTTGTTGCTTTCTGAAACGAATATAGAACGAGAAAGGCTGTAAACAAGGCAACTTCAGGGGTATCTTGTGAAATAGACCATTCTGCTAGCGAACCCTATATGTTTGAAAGGGAAATTAATTCAACGATTGGCAGGCTTTGCTCGATAACTTATTATTAATGAGCTCAACATTTTCCATAAACGTCTTCGTAAAAGGTATTTTTGAGCGACTATTCCGAAGGGAACACATGGATTTCCCATATTGGATTCTAGAAATAAACTTACTATTCACAATATAGCTTTTATGGATTCTATAGAAAGAATCTGGAAGTACTTCCTCATAGGTTTTTAAGGTTTTAAAGGCACTAACCACCGATCCGTTTTTAAGATGAAAATCGGTACAATTGTTATCGGCTTTCAAAAATATGATCTCATCGATGTCTAAGTATTGGTAGTCCTTATAAGATTGAAGACAGATCTTTTTTTGAGGATTCTGGTCTAACTTTTTCTTCGCGTATCGCGACATGGTCTTTCGAATCTCAATTTCACTTAAAGGTTTTAAAAGAACATCAAAGAAATCATACTTGATGGCTTGAAAGGCAAGTTCTTTAGAATACGAGAGCCCAACAAAAACAGGTTTGTAGCTTGCGTAATGATCTATATCTTGTTTGAATTGCCATGGAAGTTCCAGTAGCGAATCCATGTTGATAAAGATCAATTGCGGCATTTTTTTGAGAATACTATTCAGCGCTGTGTCATATTCATCAGCTGTGCCAATACAATGTGCGATCCCTTCATTTTCGGTGAAATTCCGAAGACGTTGAATGGTTGGTTGATCATTTTCTACGATAAAATAGCTGTCCACAATAATTAATTTTAAGGAGAGTTTAAAAATAGTATTATAGGGACGTGTTTAAGTAAGGGCTAGACGTACAATAGATAAGGGAAGAACTTACCACGACTGCTTTGCCTTCCTTTTGAAGTCGTTGAAAATCAATCAGAAAGCCAAATTGATTTTAACATTAATTTAAGAAATCAACTTCCATGCCATTGTATCTTTGGTTCTTTCCTAAATACAATAATATGACAATCAAAAAACAGCAACTTACAGTAGGGTTTTTTCTGTTGATCCTACTCACTTTTTCCGTGTCCTGTGGTGATAAGAACGGTACGGAAACATCCAATGACAGCGAAGATTCGGCTTCCCTTTCCATTGATTTCGAAAAATACGAATTAGAGAACGGTCTTGATGTAGTGCTTCATCAAGATAAAAGTGATCCCATTGTTTCGTTGGCGATTCAATACGGAGTGGGTTCAAATCGTGAAAAAGAGGGACGCACCGGATTTGCGCACTTGTTTGAGCACATGCTTTTCCAAGAGTCTGAAAATGTACCGCAAGATGCCTTTTTCAAAACCATCCAAGACGCTGGAGGAACCCTGAATGGCGGTACTTGGAAAGATGGCACCATCTATTATGAAGTAGTGCCTAACAATGCGTTGGAAACCATTTTATGGTTAGAGAGCGACCGTATGGGGTATTTCATTAATACCGTTACCGAATCTGCTTTCTACAATCAACAAGAAGTGGTTCAGAATGAAAAAAGACAACGCGTTGACAACCGTCCTTATGGACACACTAACTGGGTGTTGGACAAAAATATCTATCCTGCAGATCACCCGTATAATTGGCAAGTGATTGGAGAGTTGAAAGACCTTCAAAATGCTACGGTAGATGATGTACGCGAGTTTTATGATCGTTTTTACGGTCCGAATAACGCTACCTTGGTGCTCGCAGGAGATTTCGAAACCACCAATGCAAAAGAACTCATTGAAAAATATTTTGGCGAGATCAAGTCGCGACAGGAAGTGACACCGCTTGAGCCACAACCGGTGGAAATTGCTGAGACCAAGCGTTTATATCATGAAGACAACTTTGCGACAGCACCACAACTCAATATGGTATGGCCTACAGTAGAGCAATATACTGATGATGCTTACGCACTTGATTTTTTAGCGGAAATTCTTTCAAGAGGAAAGAAAGCACCGCTTTATAAAGTATTGGTAAAAGAAAAAGACCTTACTTCACGTACGGTGGCTTATAGCAATTCTCAGCAATTGGCAGGAGAATTTCACATCATTATTACCGCGAATGACGGTGTTGATTTAGACAGTGTGGAAGCAGGGATCAATGAAGCTTTTACCATGTTTGAAGAAGAAGGGGTAACCGATCGTGATATTGAGCGTATTAAGGCCGGACTCGAAACTAGCTTCTACAACGGTATCAGCAGTGTGTTAGGAAAATCTTTCCAACTGGCACAGTACAATGTATTTGCCGGAGACCCCGGATTCATCGAGCAAGATATTGAGAATATCAAAGCGGTGACCAAAGAAGACGTGATGCGTGTATATAATGAATACATCAAAGGACAACCGTTCGTCTTAACGAGTTTTGTTCCGAAAGGAAAAACCGAATTGGTCGCTGAAAATTCTGAGCAAGCTCCGGTAGTGGAAGAAGCGATCAAAGAAAATGTTGAAAAGAACGTCGTTGACGCGCAGGAGGAAGTTGCGAAAACGCCTTCTAAGATTGATAGAAGTACCGCACCAGCACAAGGCGAAACACCGGCACTAAGCATTCCTAGCACTTGGACGGCCTCTTTAGAAAATGGCATTGAAGTGTACGGGATCGAGCAAAATGAGATCCCAACAGTAAACTTTAGCTTGGTCATGGAAGGCGGACATCTACTCGACAATAAAGACAAAAATGGTGTCGCTAATCTCATGACCGATATCATGATGGAAGGAACTGCCAACAAAACGCCCGAACAATTAGAAGAGGAAATTGAATTGTTAGGAGCCTCCATCAATATGTATACAACCAATAATTCCATTGTAATTCGCGGTAATACGCTTACGCGGAATTTTGATGAAACAATGGATCTGGTCGCTGAAATTCTTTTGGAGCCTCGTTGGGATGAAGAAGAATTCGCACGCATCAAAACCAAGACGATTAATGATATAAAGCGTCGTGAAGCAGATCCAAATTCCGTGGCGAACAATGTATACAACAAAATTCTATATGGCGAAGATCATATCTTCAGCATGCCTACGATAGGGACTGAAGAGGCTGTTTCAAAGATCACAATTCAAGATCTAAAGGATTTTTACAATAAGAACTTCTCACCTTCTATTAGTAACTTCCATGTGGTAGGCGCTATTGATAAGGAGGCAACTTTAGAAAACCTCAATGCCTTAGAAAAGCGTTGGGAAGCCAAAGAAGTAACAATCCCGGAATATCCTATACCTGATTCACGGGACAAGGCAAGTCTGTATTTTGTAGACATTCCAAATGCAAAACAATCTGTCATTAATATTGGGTACTTGGCGCTTCCTAGAACCAGCGACGATTATTATCCGGCAGAGGTGATGAACTATAAATTAGGAGGTTCCTTTAGCGGAAATGTTAATTTGATCTTACGTGAAGAGAAAGGATATACGTATGGTGCGCGTTCCGGATTTAGCGGATCGAAAATCCCCGGACCTTTTACAGCTTCCTCCAGTGTTCGAACAAACACCACCGGTGAATCGGTTTCAATTTTCCGTGATGAAATTTCGAAATACAAACAAGGTATTTCTGAAGAAGACTTAGAATTCACGAAAAATGCTTTGATCAAATCCAATGCACGCCGATTTGAAACACAATTCTCTTTGTTAGGTATGTTACAAGAAATGAGTAGTTATGACCTAGATCCTAACTATATCGAAAGCGAAGAGGCTATCATTCGAAACATGACCTTAGAGCGTCATAAGGAACTAGCCAACCGCTATTTGGACGAATCTAAGATGGCGTATTTGGTGGTAGGAGATGCCGCTACACAATTTCCGCAATTCAAGGAAATGGGCTTTGATGAAGTGCAACTGCTCAATAAAGAAGGAGAAGAAGTAAGCCTTGATGATGTAAAGATGTAATGATACATTGTTTGTGATAGAAAGGGAAGTCATTGGCTTCCCTTTTTTTATAGTATCTTAACGCCAATGAGCAGAAACATGCTAAAGAATATCGGGCCGGGAACATTGGTGGCAGCAGCCTTTATCGGGCCGGGCACTGTCACAGTTTGTTCGCTCGCAGGAGTCAGTTACGGTTTTACCTTGCTGTGGGCCATGTTGCTCTCCATTGTCGCCACCTTAGTGCTACAAGAAATGGCCATGCGCTTGGGTCTGGTGACCAAAAAAGGACTTGCCAAAAATGTTCAAGAGCATATACTTTCTAAGGGTTTGAGATGGATTGCACTTCTACTAATTCTCTCTGCTATTTTGGTTGGCAATGCTGCCTATGAAGCTGGGAATATTAGCGGCGGCGTATTGGGTTTAGAAACGATTTTTCCCAACGCCAGATGGCAATGGAATGCCTACAGTGGTAGTTATTTAAGTGTGATTATTGGCGTCGTTGCCTTCGTATTATTGTATCTAGGAAATTATAAAGTCATTGAACGAAGTCTAGTGGCCCTGGTATTGATCATGAGTGTGTCCTTTGTCATCACAGCCATCCTTACGAAACCAGATATTACTGAAATAGTAAAGGGTTTGTTTATACCGAAAGTTCCTCAAGAAGGATGGTTAACCATTGTCGCATTGGTAGGCACCACCGTTGTTCCCTATAATTTATTTCTACATGCCGCGCTGGTTAACGAGAAATGGGAAGGTCCGTCGCAATTAAAAGCGGCCAGAACCGATATGTATGTGTCGATTATTCTAGGAGGGCTGGTGTCTATGGCAATCATCATTGCAGCGGCATCGCTACCCGGAAACAGTATTCAATCTGCTGCCGATATGGCGCAGAGCTTAGCACCCTTATTTGGTTCAGCAGCAACCTACTTACTGAGTATTGGGTTGTTTGCTGCCGGAATCACTTCAGCCATAACCGCACCTCTTGCGGCCGCTTATGTGGCGAGTGATTGCTTCGGAAGAACACGCAACCTAAAAGCACCACTTTTTCGTGCCGTATGGATGGTTGTTCTTGGTATTGGGGTAGTAATTTCTTCCGTAGGATTAAACGCCATAGAGATCATACAATTTGCACAGGTGGCAAACGGATTGCTGCTTCCTATTATCGCAGTATTTTTACTATTGATGGTGAATCGTACTTCGGTCTTGGGAACGTATCGCAATAATCATTCGCAGAATGTCTTCGGAATTGTTATTGTTTTGTTATCGTTGTTACTCGGACTCCGAATTCTTAATACTGTCTTTCATTTGATATAATGTGCTATGGAATCTTTACAGGTAGTAGATATTAATGCAGATCTAGGCGAGGGGAGTGGTCATGATGAATTACTGATGCCTTTGCTGTCGTCTTGTAGTATTGCCTGTGGTGGACATTATGGCACAGCTGAAACCATGACCAAAGCTATCAAACTTGCAAAGAAACATAAGGTGAAGATTGGTGCCCACCCCTCTTTTCCGGATAAAGACTCGTTCGGTAGAAAGCGTATGACGCTAACTAAAAAAGAGCTCACAGAAACCATACTCCAACAGATCATGGATTTTATCACCATTGCTGAAAAGGAAAAGGCATCGCTACATCACATAAAACTTCACGGTGCTTTGTATAATTTGGCTGCCGAAGACGCTCCCACAGCCGATGCCGTTGTAGATGCTATTTTAGCGTCAGGCATTCGTCCAATTTTATATGTGCTTCCGGAGAGCATCTTACATCGAAAGGCGGAGAATTTACTTCCCATCAAACGCGAAGCCTTTATTGATCGCGGTTATTCAAACCATGGCAGGTTGCTTCCCAGAACAGAGATTGGTGCTGTGATCGACGATCCACAACGTGCTTGGATGCAATTTGAAAGTATGGTACTTTCAAAAAGCGTACTTACACCTTCAGCCAATCGAATTTCCATAAATGCTGAAACGTTCTGTATACACAGCGATCATCAACATGCGGTGGTGATCCTACAATACATTCATCAGAAGATGGAAGAGATTGGTATTCAAATAGCGCCTTCATGAAACAGCTCACTATTTCCACATGGGGACCGCGTGCTTTATTACTTTCTTGGGATCCTAACATAGATCTTAGTATCCATAGGGAAGTGATGTTCGTAGCCCATTGGGTAGAAACGCAATTTTCCGAAGAAGTATTAGAAGTGGTTCCTGCCTATCACTCGGTAGCGGTCTATCTTTCGGAAGATACAGAGATTACAAGATTTCAGGCGACACTTTCAGCAGCGCTTCAAAAGAAAACAGTAGCTTCCGAAAAGGACTTGAAATCAAATCACTATATGCTTCCTGTCTGTTATGAGAATTCGTATGCACCTGATATGGATGCCGTAGCCAACGCATTAGATCGATCGCGTTCCGAAATTATCAAACTTCACACACAGCCCATTTATACAGTCTACGGACTCGGTTTTTTGCCAGGGTTTCCGTACTTGGGCGGACTTCCAACGTCCTTGCATCTTGCTAGAAAAAATGTGCCCGCAACAAACCTTCAAGCAGGAAGTGTAGGTATTGGTGGAAAACAAACAGGGATTTATCCAACCGAATCTCCGGGAGGATGGCATGTTATTGGAAATTGCCCCATTCCTTTATTTGCTGCGGAAAAAGCAGAGCCCGCGCTATTGAAACCAGGCGATCGCATTCAATTTCGATCTATAAGCACGGTAGAATGGGAAAGCATTTCCGAAGCGGTACATTCCCGAAATTTTGAAACCGAAAAATTAATAGTGGAATGATAGAAGTGCTACATCCCGGGTTATGGACATCCATTCAGGATAAAGGACGATACGGTTACCGAAAGATTGGCGTTCCATTGAGTGGTGCTATGGATCAAGTTGCAGCAGCAGCTGCGAACAAAATTCTGGACAACGATCCCAACGCAGCGGTTCTGGAATGTACGTTTATGGGGCCAAAGCTGCGTTTTCACCACGAGACGTGTGTCGCAATGACCGGCGCTCCGTTTCCGATGACGCTCAATGGTACACCTCTTCAGAATAAAACACTACACAGAATTAACTCGGGAGACACGCTAACGTTCGGCACGACACAGCAAGGTAGATATGGATATCTGGCAGTGAAAGGAGGTATTACTACTGAAGTTATTATGGGCAGCCGCTCTCAATATCCCGGAATCACGAAGCGAGTCCGACTCCAAAAAGGCGATCAGCTTTCAATTGGAATCGATGGGACACTTCAAGAAGAACCCGTCTATCAATTCGAAATGCCATCTGAAGCCATGGTGATACCCGCTACTCCGGGACCCGAATTCGGTCTGTTGAGTGCTGAAGCGCAACGGCAACTCACAGAACAATGGTTTCCCATTCATCCACAGAGCAATCGCATGGCCTTTGTTTTAGAATCGGAAAAACCTATTCGCGTGCCTGAGATTATTACGGGGCCCGTACAACCGGGAACGGTTCAAATAACTCCGTCGGGACGATGCATGGTGTTAATGCGAGATTGTCAAACCACCGGAGGATACGGAAGGGTATTGCAGTTACCGGAATCTTCGATCAATACACTCTCACAGGTACAGCCAAAATCTAAGATTCGTTTTCAACTAGAATAAACGATTTTCCTTGCCGTACTCTTTTTTGATTCCGTGTAGCAATAATTCCGAAGATAATTCTTTTTTACCGGCACTAAGCACCTGTAAACTGCAGTATTGAATGATATTTACGATGTTAGAGCCCGAAAGTTCAAACTTTCGTGCGATAAGTTCCAGATCAATTTCCGAAGCTAAGCGCAGCGGTTTTGGCATATTCTTTTCCCACAACAATTTGCGCTCTCGAACACCCGGAGTTTGAAACGAAACCATGGATTGGAACCTGCGAGTGAAGGCATCGTCCATATTATCTTTAAAATTGGTCGCCAGAATAACGAGTCCGGAATGCGATTCGATACGCTGCAATAGATAAGACACCTCTTGATTGGCATATTTATCATGCGCATCACGAACGTTCGTACGTTTTCCGAAGATAGCATCAGCTTCGTCAAAGAAAAGGATCCAGTCCTTATGCGCGGCCCGATCAAACAAGTTAGAAAGGTGTTTTTCGGTCTCACCAATATATTTTGAAACCACCGTACTCAGGTCAATTCGATAAACGGCTTGCTTTGTATATTTTCCCAACAGCGCTGCAGTTAGGGTTTTTCCTGTTCCCGGCGGCCCGTGGAATAAGGCACGATACCCTGGCTTTAACCGAACTTTCATATTCCATTTTTCCATTAGGGTTTCTTGAAATTGAAGCCAGGTTTCTAATTCTTTGATCTGAGTGAACGTTTCAGGCTGTAATACCAGATCTTCCCAAGCCAGTTCAGTCTCTAATCGTTCAGCCGGGAATTGTGTGCTTAGTTTGGGAGGAGGTACACTTCCGGTAAGCAGCTGATAACGCATTTCTTCACGAAGCAAAACCTTCCCACTCATAGACGGATCGCCATGATCCATGGTTTCGAGATAAAGGACCTCCTTTTGATGAAATAGATGATCTTCTTGAAAATAGGTCATGCAGGCAATGCGCGCTTCAACATCGACACCACCAATTAAAAACTGAACTGTTTCACCCGTGGGTAGTATGCCACGCTGCTGTTGGCTCTTAGCGGCGCCAAAAATTGGAAGGTCGGTTCCCTTAGGAAATGCTTCTGCCACTACTTCCGTTAGGAAATGAGGGAGCACATGAGGAACGAGCGCAAGCAATACAATGGTTTTCTCTGCGGTGCTCCATATTTCTTCAGAAAACATATCGTGAAACAACCCTTTGGAGGTGGTAGGCAAGGCTGGGGCTTCTTCCAATGGAGCGGCTGCATTTTGAAATCGCCAGAGAAGGATCTCTTTCAAATAACCGAACAACGGTTCAAGTTCATGTGGCTTTTTCATAATAAATTACGCAGAGGTGGTATTCAACGGTTCCACAGAAAAGAAATCCAGCTTTGAGCGCATAAAATTTCGTGTGCGTTTCATCACAGCGATCCCATTGCGAGAGCCTGCCATATTTGTATTTCCTTCAATGGTTTCTATCACATCTTGATTGACGCTGATGACAATGCCAGTATGCGTCCAATCCCATTTTGACTTTTGTAATAAAAAGAGATCTCCCGGTTGAATGAGTGATGGGTCATTACGCACGGTTTGATATCTGCTAAGTAACCCTTTTTCAATCCCCTTCATCCCTACGACATCACAGCTATACGTCAGTGGAAAAAGCGTTTTGAAACTCTTCCCTTCTGCACTTGCAGCTTGATCGATGATGGTTTGGGCAAACCCCATACACCAGTACCACGGACTCCCTTCATGGCCGTCCATGTAAGCACGAACCCAAGGGCCGCTATTACTGGCACCTTTGATCTGAAGTTCATAGGCCGTGCTTTTTACATGATGTTCGGCAGCTGCCACTACTTTTTCTCGAAACGTATCACCTGAAAGTGGAGATTCAAAAGCAGTCTTCATTGGTTCGCAGAGCATTGAAAATAATTCCTTACTTACAATTCCTGAAGGAGAACGCCCTACCTGCTCCTGGTAATTCTTTACGGCACGCTCGGTCGCCGGACCAAAAGCGCCGTCAATTGCCGTCGCGGTTCCTGCCGTGGGATGTGCTATGGCAAACAAAGACAACCAAGATTGGATCTTCATGACCTCCTTTTTCGTATTGTCTGCCCCATTACGACGTTGGGTTTCTTTGATAGTTAGTTCTTTGAGATACGCATCTTTTTGCATGGTACACTGGGTGTTGTTAAAGGGTTAAGGTACAACGGAGTAGGGGGGCGTGCAAGAGGTTTTTTCCTATTTTCCCTCAGGGGAATCCTCGGATTTTGATGATTTTTTGAAATTCATATCCTTGATGATCCTCTCAAAGGCCGTTGCGCTTTCTTTAAAGCGATCTAAGGTACCATTGTCGCGATACCGTTCTTTTAGCTCAAACGGGATTGCCGCGAAATTGTCTTTCGGTTGATATCCTAGCGCTTCAAACTCGAGCTTGATGTCGTGCATTTCGGTTTTCAATTTTTTCAATTGTTGCTCGTCTTCTGTGGTGTGAATCTTCCAAAAACATCGCATCACCCGATTGCTCAACCCCACAAAAGCGGCTCCTTCTTTCCACTTCTTCTTAAAAGAAGCACTAGTATCGCCCTTTTCGGAAGCGGTGTTTTCTGTGAATTGTTCTGAAACCGTTTTAGCACCCTTCATCAAGTCGTCCACACGTTCTTTAATTTCCGAAGTAAGCAATCCAAATGCCTTTGCATTCGATATCTTGTAGGCCGCTACACTTTCAGAATCCACCATGATTTTCTTACCGGTCGTGCTAAACAATGCAAGTTGTCCGCTAGGAGGTGTGTATTCTTCCGGGAAAAGATAATGGGTTCGCGGCTTTTTGGTGTGGAATAGTTGCTTCATGTTAAATAGTTATAAGGGTAGGTAGTCTGTTTCCACGGTAATCTCAAAATTTTTAGAATCTTTAGCAATTAGACACGCGGCCCACAATGGGAAACTTACCCAGCCTTCCGGCGCATTTGCATTTTTATCGGTACTCCAAAAGGTTTTATGATCAGTTACAGCCTCCGCCAATGTCTTATTGAAGTCGTCTTGCTTTCCGCTGAAGATCGCACGATACACGTCTAATTCAGGGAATTTCAAATAGTCTAAATAGGCAGCACGATCTTTCTTGTTCTCTTTAGGGTCTGAAAGGAGTAATGCCTCTTTTAATAAAGTGTCTATAGAAGCATCTTCTTTATATAGCCCCTTTAGAAATTTCACGATGACAAAATCAACGCGATCTCCCTGGAGGTTGGCTTTTTTCATAATACTTTCAGGAATACCGACTAACTCTTCAATGGCTTTGCGATCGTTGATAATAACAGCACAGTAAAAATAACGGGTCCATGATATAGGGTCAATATACGCAGTTGACGGCTTCGTCGCTACGGGGAATTCCTTTTCCAAGAACTGAAAAGAGACCTTAGCATCGTTTTGTGCATTTCTGAAGGTATTTAGACCTAAATCAGTGGCAGCTCGCAGCAGTTCAGAACGTTCTTTTTTCGATTCTCCCAAGACTACTGAGTCACCTATAGCATCATATGCTTGCTTAAAAAAACTACCTGCATTGCTTGGAATTTTTTCTAAACGACCGACTATTTTTGGAATTGTCGTTCGGAAGTAAGGCGCATAAAGTCCCTTTGTATTGTCTTTTATAGTGTGTCTATTAATCATTTTCGTTTTCTTTTAAAGATACAGTTAATTTGAAAATTCGATAACACGTGCAGTATTGACTAGGTCACCCGTCGTATGATCTAAATACTGACTTACCTGCAGGTATTTAAAATTACCATCGGCTATGGCTTCTTGTAGCCTTCTTGCTGTAGCGATTACATTTGGATCACCTGATTCTAACATATTTTGAATAATATCATCTCTATATTCTGGGGTGCCTTGTTGAGCGCGCAATCCTTCTCTCGTTCTTCGACTTCCAAGACCCGAGCTACCTCCTTTCGCTTCAACTACATATAGATTCCCATCATGCTCATACACCATATCGAACTGACCCTGTTTTCCTCCTGGTGTAGCCGACGGAAGTTCTCTACTTCCAGGATATTCTGCTTCCATATATGCGCGGGACGAAGTTTCTCCCAATTGTTCACTATGTTGCACGACTTCTTGTTGTGCCGCTTTATATTCAGGACTGCCTTCACCGTACAGTTCACGAGCTTCCTCTCTTGCTTCTCTCGCCGTTCTTCTACTTTCGGCAATAGCATCTAATTCAGCTTGTCTCGTTTCTGAAAAATCAGAATGATCTACCCTTCTGTCTCCGGCTATATCTGCTTCCACATCAGGTCTTCTCGTTGTGTTAGGATCATAGAACCTACCAGTATTGGGATTTAATTCTTTGCCTGCTCTAATTTGTGCGAGGGCATCGTCAACACTTAGGGTGCCACTTGGGTTTAATTGGTTGTATTCTCTTAGCACAGCAAGCTCATCTGGTGTTAAGCCCTCTTTTCCTTGAATAGCCTCTTCAAATTGTCGCTGGCGTGAGGTAGGATTCGGAATAGGATTATCATCGGTATATCGGCTATCCACCTCATGATCACTAGCTCTCATATGGATGGAATAGACTCCCACACCTTTGGGGCGCGCTTCAAAATATTCGATCCATCGATATTGTGGTTTTACGGTGGCATTTAAAGCGATTACCGTGGCCGCTGCCGGTACTCCCGTGACGTCATTTGCTTCGGTAAGCGTCTTAGCTGCGGCTAAGGCCATGGGTAATTCGGCTGCTTTTGCGGCATCATCGACCCCTTCTCGGGCACCGCGCTCACCAGCCGCTTCAGTGGACTCTCGCGCGGCTCTTTCGCTGGCTTCCTCCGCTGTTTCTTCTAACCCTTCTCTGGTACCACGCTCACTCGCTTCCTGTGACGCCTCTCTGGCGGCACGTTCGGTAGCTGCTTCGGT
>CEVM01127958.1_pt1 | contig 48695 bp, 51 predicted proteins | sample 531481 | NCBI WGS metagenome assembly CEVM01 (sample SAMEA2623649, study PRJEB7988) | marine metagenome | biome: marine biome (ENVO:00000447); feature: mesopelagic zone (ENVO:00000213) & marine oxygen minimum zone (ENVO:01000065); material: "saline water (ENVO:00002010), including plankton...
CGCTTATTGTAGAAGTCTAAAACTAACTCGGGATTGTTGGCAAACCCTTGTGGAGAGGCTACTTCCATAACATCATGTCCTTCCCAGAGTCCGTTGCTGTCACGAAATGTTTTGAGTCCGCTTTCAGCACTCATCCCGGCCCCGGTTAATACGACTATTCTCATGGCTAATGTGTATCTTCGTTGGTAATAGTATCATAAAAATACCACTTCCTGTTGGATTCACAAGCATTTGAATATTTACAAACCTACTTGACAGAGCGCCGTAAAAAGCTATTTACGCAAGTGCTAGCAGAGCGGACAAAGCACTTCACCGTCGTGATGGAAGACGTCTATCAATTGCACAATACGAGTGCGGTGATGCGGAGTTGTGATGTCTTCGGAATTCAAGAATTACACGTGGTAGAAGAACGGTTGGGCAAGCGCGTGGATCGCGAAATTGCGATGGGCGCCCAAAAATGGATCGATCTTCAGCGTTATGAAGATGTGGCGAGTTGTATGGGATCGCTAAAGGATGAAGGTTATCAAATAATCGCAACGACACCACATCACAACGGACAAACACTTTCAGAATTTGACATAACGAAGAAGAGTGCGCTTTTCTTCGGAACTGAAAAGAAAGGAGTGAGCGCTGAGGTGTTGGAAGCAGCTGATGGGTATTTAAAAATCCCGATGTACGGGTTTACCGAAAGTTTGAATATTTCAGTTTCGGCGGCGATCATCCTTCAAGATCTTGTGAGCAGGTTAAAAAGAAGTTCGGTTTCTTGGCAACTTTCCGAAGCAGAAAAACGAACCATCGAAATAGCATGGACGTTGCGTTGCATAAAAAGTTCTGATAAGATCTTGGCGCGTTATTCTGAAGGAAAAATGTCGTAGCTTTATGTAGTCACTAAAAAACAAATGTTATGATCTTCCTGTATATTTTCTTCGGAATATTGATTCTCTTTGTGCTTGCCGCAGTACTGGTTCCCAAGCAGTATGACATTCAGCGAAGCATTTCTATCAATCGTCCTATTTCCGAAGTCTTTACCTATCTAACCTACTTGAAGAACCAAGACCAATGGTCGCCTTGGAGCAAGCGCGACCCCAATATGGAAAAAGAATTTCACGGCACCGATGGAACGGTAGGTGCCGTAAGTCACTGGAAAGGAAATAAGAAAGTAGGAGAAGGGGAGCAAGAAATAAAAGGGATCATTGAAAACGAACGCATTGATAGTGAACTACGGTTTCTAAAACCTTTTAAATCTACCAGTGATGCCTATTTATTAACGCGCAAACTATCGCCCAACGAAACGGAAGTCATTTGGGGTTTCAGCGGTACACACAAACCTCCTATGAATGTGATGATGTTGTTCTTTAATATGGAAAAATCGGTCGGTGCCGACTTTGAAGAAGGACTACGCGATTTAAAACAACAATTAGAAACACCATAATTTTTGCCATATGAAACATCAACCTTTTGCATGGATTGAAATACCTGTAACCAATATGAACAGGGCCATCGCTTTTTATGAAGCTGTTTTTGAATATGAAATAAAGCCGGTTTCGTTTGGTGGTTTTGACATGGGGTGGTTTCCTTTTGGCGATCACAATCTTCCCGGCGCTACAGGAACCTTGATCAAACAAGAAAGCTACGTACCCAGCGAAGAAGGTCCGTTAGTGTATTTCTACAGTGAAGATGTACAGGTACAGCTAGATCGGGTGGAAGCTGCGGGAGGCCGAATTTATCAGCCTAAGACACAAATTTCAGAAGACCACGGATTTATGGGCGTTTTTATTGATTCTGAAGGGAACCGCATCGCGCTTCATTCTCGACAATAATCTGACTACAATCTATGAAAAAGGAATCGCTTACGTTGGTTTTTGCCACCCACAATAAAAACAAATTCAAAGAAGTAAAAACCTTACTGCCACATCATATTGAGTTGTTAAGTCTTGATGATATTGGGTGCGAAGAAGATATACCGGAAACTGCCGATACGATAGAAGGGAATGCGGCTATTAAAGCCGATTATGTTTCCAGTTACTATAATTACGCCTGCTTTGCCGATGATACCGGTTTGGAAGTCCCTATTTTGAACAATGAACCCGGCGTGCTGAGTGCTCGTTATGCCGGTGAAGAAAAAAATGCACGGGCCAATATGGATAAATTACTTCGGAAGTTGGAAGACAAAGACGAGCGGCAGGCGCGTTTTAAAACGGCCATTGCCTTAAGCATGAAAGGAAAAGAAGTGATGTTCTTAGGGATTTGTACCGGAACGATTACCAAAAAGCCTCGCGGCTTGGGTGGATTTGGCTACGATCCCATCTTTCAACCTGATGGGTATACTGAAACTTTTGCGGAAATGGACCTCAGCACCAAAAATGAAATTGGTCATCGCGGCCGCGCTATTAGGCAGTTAATAGAATACTTAAGTGAATAAATGATAAATTGTTGCCAAAACCACTCTTAAGTCGGTAGGATAGCAGTATCTTTGCCGCTTGAAAAACCTCAGGGTGAGGTTGGTGTTTTTGTGAAGCCATGGGTAAAATCGTCGGATGCTTCCAACAAGCACTGTACATTTAAATTACCATATGGCAACATTCAAATCATTAGGCTTGGAAGCAAACTTGCTTCAAGCAATCTCGGATATGGGTTTTGAAACCCCTTCCGAAGTACAGGAAAAAACCATTCCTATTCTTTTACAACAAGAAACTGATCTAGTTTCATTAGCGCAAACCGGAACCGGAAAAACAGCAGCCTTCGGATTTCCGATGCTTCAGAAAATACAAGTAGAGAGTCGTACCACGCAAGGGCTTATATTGTCCCCAACGCGTGAACTTTGTTTGCAGATCACTTCCGAACTACAACACTATGGAAAGTATCTAGACGGACTGAACGTTGTGGCTATTTACGGTGGTGCGAGCATTACCGACCAAGCGAAAAAGATCAAAAAAGGAGCACAAATCATTGTAGCCACTCCGGGTAGAATGAAAGACATGATCGGGCGTGGCTTGATCGATATTTCAAAAATCGAATATTGTGTGCTCGATGAGGCCGATGAAATGCTAAACATGGGCTTCTATGAGGATATTACTGAGATCTTATCTCATTCGCCTAAAGACAAAAGCACGTGGTTGTTTAGTGCCACGATGCCGAAGGAAGTTTCTCGGATCGCTCAAAAATTCATGCACGAACCGGTGGAGATCACTGTGGGAAGCAAGAATGTTGGGTCTGAAAATGTTTCGCATGAATACTACATGGTAAGTGCCCGCGATCGCTACCCGGCCTTAAAGCGATTGGCTGATGCAAACCCGGATATTTTTTCTGTGGTGTTTTGTAGAACCAAACGAGATACGCAAAAAGTGGCCGAGAAACTTATTGAAGATGGGTATAATGCGGCTGCGATCCACGGAGATTTAAGTCAGAATCAACGTGACATCGTGATGAAGTCTTTCCGAACGCGCCAGATCCAAATGTTGGTGGCAACGGATGTTGCGGCACGCGGTATAGATGTCGATGATATCACCCACGTGATCAACTATCAATTACCGGATGAAATTGAGACGTACACGCACCGTAGCGGGCGTACGGGACGTGCAGGAAAATCGGGTGTTTCTATGGTGATCATTTCTAAGAGTGAGCTTCGGAAGATCAAACAGATCGAAAAGATCATTCAGAAGACATTCACACAAAAACAAATTCCCAACGGAGAAGAGATTTGTGAAATCCAGTTGTTCCATTTAGCGAATTCCATCAAAGATACGGATGTAAATCACGCCATTGATGCGTACATTCCGCAGATCGAGTCGGTATTAAAAGATTTTTCCAAAGAAGAACTGATTCGAAAAGTGTTTAGTGTTGAGTTTAGTCGATTTCATAATTACTACAAAAATGCCAAGGATCTCAACGTCTCGGCGAGTCAAAAAGAAATAAGCTCAGGGAAAGAATATTCCGGGAATAGTGTGCGTTTCTTTATCAATGTGGGCCGTAAAGATGGCTTAGAATGGATGGACCTTAAAGATCTGATTAGAGAGGTCGTTCAACTTGAAAAAGACGAGGTTTTCCATGTAGACACTATGGATGCGTTCTCCTTTTTCAATGTAGATGCGCCGCATGCCGACAAGGTTTTGGAAGCATTTTCTGGAGTTCAGTTCAATAATCGTAAGGTAGAACTTGAAGTTTCGAACGAAAAGCGTAAGAAATTCGGTCGAAAAGGAAAAAAATCACATCGCGGAAAAGGGGGAGGAAAACCCCATCGCGGTAAAGGAGGACAACGGGGCTCAAAAGGAAACCACCGAAAGGGGAGTCGCCCAGAAGCGAAAGGAACAGGCGGAAAGCGCCGAAGAAGACGTTAATTTTTCTTCTTAACGAAACTTTTTGACAGAAAAACAGTCTATTTATGTAGATTTACAACCTACGAGTTATGAGGCAGTACGCACTATTTATTCTTTTATTTTTTGCAAGCATCGCTGTTTGGAGTCAGGAAGGTGAACTTATCGATGGAAAAGTGCTCAACGATGCGAACGATGAGCCTTTGGAAAATGTGCATGTTGTTAATTTAAATCAAGTAATTGGGGCGACCACTAATAAAGATGGAGAGTTCTCGATTCGTGCTAAGGTAAATGATACGCTCTATTTTAAATATTTAGGTTTTAAATCCATTCGTGTGCGAGTTACCAATGACTGGCTCAAATTTGGTGATATTAGGGTTAAAATGACCGAATTGGCCATAGCTTTGGAAGAAGTGGTGGTAAAACCCGTTCAGCTTACCGGTTATGTCGAGGTGGATGCGAAAACCATTCCTATTTACGATAATTATCGCTACCGCATTTCGGGGGTAAATATTGGGTACGAAGGAGGTGACCGTTCGCCGGGCGCTGTCAATAAAGTGTTGAGCGCTATTTTTAATCCGGCTGATTTCCTATATAATGTCTTCGGAAAACGACCGAAACAGATGCGGAAGCTCCGGAAGATGAAGGAGGATGACGAAATTCGAAATTTATTGGCGACCAAGTACGACCGCGAAACCCTTATGGCAGTGCTTCAATTAGAGCGCGTTGATGTGGATGAAATTTTGAACAATTGTAACTATTCTGCCGATTTTATTAGAACGGCAACCGATCTACAGATCTTAGATGCCATTAGCGAATGTTATGACGAATATCGTGTCTTGAACCGAGACAAGCGCAAAGGATAATTCACGGTACTACTTCTATGACCGAACATATCGCAGCACAGCACGCATTTTTTCAAACCGGAGCGACGCGTTCGATAGCTTTCCGAAAAAAACAATTAAAGCAACTAAAAAAGATGCTTCGTGAAAACGAAGATCGATTGTACGAAGCGATTTATGCCGACTTTAAAAAATCACGGTTTGAGACCTACACTTCAGAAGTGGCCTTGTTGGAGCAGGACATTGATGACGCCCTAAAAAACGTAAGTACTTGGGCAGCTAATAAGTGTGTTAGTACCAATTTAGCCAACTTTCCGGGGAAAAGTTATATACAGCCAGAGCCTTTTGGTGTGAGTCTTGTTATTGGTGCTTGGAACTATCCGTATTTATTATCGCTAGGGCCGGTCATCCCGGCAATTGCCGCTGGAAACACGGTGGTGCTTAAACCGAGTGAATTACCCGATCACACCGCGCAACTGATGAAAAGCTTAGTTTCTTCGTATTTTGATCCTGAATTTTTTACGGTGGTCACGGGCGGAGTGGAAACTAGCACTGAACTCTTGAAGCAGCCCTTTCAAAAGATCTTTTTTACAGGGAGTCCGAAGGTGGGAAAAATAGTCTATCAAGCAGCGGCCAAGCAATTGATTCCCGTCACTTTAGAACTTGGAGGTAAGAGTCCGGCGTTTGTCACAAAACACGCCAACATAAAACGTACCGTACAGCGATTGGTTTGGGGGAAATTTCTAAATGCAGGTCAGACCTGCATCGCACCCGATTATGTTTGGGTGGAGGCTTCTATAGCAAATAAGTTTCTACAGGCTTTAAAAGCACAAATTCTCAAGATGAATTATGCTTTCGAGAACGATAATTACATGCAAATTATCAATACAGATCATGTAGATCGATTGGTAGGTTATTTAGAAGATGCAACGGTGTTTTTTGGGGGTGATCACAATCGAGACCATCGTTTTATTTCACCAACAATTCTTACGGATGTGACCTTTGAAAGTCGCTGCATGCAGGAAGAGATCTTTGGGCCGATACTTCCGGTATTATTTTATGAAAACTTAGCGGAAGCGATAGCGAAAACCAAACAGCTTCCAAAACCTCTGAGTTGTTATGTATTTTCAGATAACCAAAAAGAGCAACATCAAATTACGGAAACGTTATCCTTTGGCGGTGGCGCCATTAACGACACCATTATGCACATATCAAACCCTAAGTTGCCGTTTGGTGGGGTAGGGCAAAGCGGCATCGGGAGTTATCATGGAGAAGCAGGATTCAAGACCTTCAGTCATTATAAAAGCATGTTGAAAAAGGCGAATTGGATAGAGCTTCCGCTGAAATACCCACCCTATACAGCGCGAAAATTGCGCTGGATCAAGCGACTGCTCTCATGGTAATTAATGATGATGGTAGGGTTCATTCCGAAGAATCGTAAACCCGCGATAGAGCTGCTCTACAAAGAACAATCGAATCATTTGATGGGAGAATGTCATGGCTGAAAGCGAGAGTTTTCCTTGAGCCCGACTATAGACTTCGTCACTAAAACCATAGGGACCACCAATTACGAATACCAAGTTTTTGAGTCCGCTATTCATTTTCTTCTGAAGAAAAGAACTAAACTGAACAGAACTGTACGATTTTCCTTTCTCATCCAAGAGGATCAATTGATCGGAAGCTTGTAAGCGCTTTACGATCTCTTGTCCCTCTAACTGTTTCTGTTGTGCTTCAGAACGGTTTTTAGCGTGTTTGATGTCAGGGATGATTACGAGCTCCATATTCACATAGTGGGAGAGTCTTTGTTGATAATGATCAATTAACTCTTGAAGCGCACGATCGTCAGTTTTTCCTATCGCGAGAAGGGTAATATTCATAAGCGGCTATTAAGTTGTAAAAATAGGAACTTCCTTGGGTTTCCCGTAGGTTTTGGTTTCGGACTTCAAACTTTTTAGGTTATTTTAGCTGAAAGAATTTGTGCTATGATTTCAAAAAAACAATTCAACAAAGAGATCGATCTTATCATTGCCAACGCCATTCGTGAAGACGTAGGTGACGGAGATCATAGCTCTTTAGCCTGCATTCCCGAAGACGCTACCGGAAGGGCACATTTGTTGGTCAAAGATGAGGGAATTTTGGCTGGTGTTGAATTTGCTCGAAAGGTTTTTGAATTTGTAGATCCCGGATTAAGCTTGGAGATACTTATCCACGATGGAACTTCGGTAACCTATGGGGATGTTGCCTTCATCGTAAGCGGAAATTCTCAGTCCATTTTAAAATCAGAACGCCTTGTCTTGAACGCCATGCAACGGATGAGTGCCATCGCAACAAAAACGAATGCCTATGTATCATTGTTAGAAGGCACCAATACACAAATTCTGGATACGCGTAAGACCACACCCGGCATCCGTGCCCTAGAAAAATGGGCCGTTACTATTGGCGGCGGTGAGAACCATCGGTTTGCTTTGTATGATATGATCATGTTGAAAGATAATCACATCGACTTTTGTGGTGGCATCACACCGGCCATTCAGAAAACACAACAATACCTGAGAGAAAAGCAACTCGATATTAAAATTATCGTTGAGGCTCGAAACCTTGATGAGATCAAAGAAATTCTACAGAACGAAGGAGTGTATCGTATTTTGATCGACAATTTCAATTACGAGGATACACGAAAAGCGGTAGCGCTCATAGGCGACCAATGTCTTACGGAATCGAGCGGTGGTATTACGTTGGAAACTGCGCGAAAGTATGCTGAATGCGGAGTTGATTATATTTCGAGTGGAGCGCTCACACACTCAGTTCACAACATGGACTTGAGCCTTAAAGCCATTTCATGACCGAAGTAGAGGAAAATCTGTTAAAAGTACCCGTCTTGCGACAAGGTATTTTATGGAGTCAGCGGGTGATCTTACCCGGACTCAACGGATTGACGCTTTACGACCTTTTGGCAACCTATGTTTCTGGAATTATAAAAGGAACCTTTTCTTCTCGAGCAAGCTCCATCGCCTATAGCTTTTTTATGGCCTTGTTTCCGTTCTTGCTTTTCATTCTGAATTTAATCCCTTATGTACCTATAAAAAGCTTTCAAGAGCGATTTTTAGTTTTTATTGAGATCTTTCTTCCGCCGCAAACACAAGAATTCTTCTACCCCGTAATTGAGGATATTGCGTTGAATCCGCGATCGGGATTACTGTCTTTTTCGATTATACTAGCTATGTTCCTAGCAGCCAATGGAGTGAACACTATTTTCAGTGCCTTTGAATATTCGGTATACGTGACCATTAATCGCAGTTTTTTTCGACAATATCTTATCGCCGTAGCAGTTTCTGTATTTTTGGCATTGTTGTTGCTTTTAACGGTTGTGTTGGTGTTGTTGGGTGAATTTTTTATTGAAACCATTAAGGGTCAAGAGTTTATAAATAATGAAGCCTTTTTAGTTTCCGCCTTACAGCTCATCATTTCATTCGTTCTTATATATACTATCATTGCATCTCTGTACTATTTTGGAACCAAGAAACAAAAGGATATGAAGTTTGTTTCCATAGGGGCTACCGTAACCACAATTTTATTTATGGTAACTACCTATTTGTTTGGCGTTTACATCAATAACTTCTCAAATTATAATGAGTTATACGGTTCTATTGGTGCACTTTTGATAATGATGTTTTATATTTGGATTAATGCAAACTTGCTGTTATTGGGCTTTGAGCTGAATGCTTCGATACGGCAATTGAAAAAAAATAACTTTAATAACGAAAACCATAACCCATGAAAAAATTAATGCTATCCCTGATGTTGCTTGTAGGAGCAGTATCTTTTACGTTCGCCCAAGGCGTGACAGGAAAATGGAAAACGATTGATGATGAAACCGGCGAAGAAAAATCTATCGTTGAGATCTACCAAGATAATGGCAAGATCTATGGAAAGGTGATTGAAATCCTAAATCCTGCTCGTAAGAACGCTACGTGTACTGAATGTGAAGGTGCTGATAAAGACAAACCTATTGAAGGTTTGGTAATCATTAGAGGACTCGAGAAAGACGGTGACGAATACAATGACGGAAAAATCTTAGACCCTCAAAACGGGAAGCTTTACAAGTGTTACATCGAATTGGAAAGTGCCAACAAATTGAAAGTGAGAGGATACATTGGTTTCTCCTTACTTGGCCGCACGCAGTATTGGCAGCGGATAGAATAACCGTTATAAAATATAGTATCTTTAGGCTACCTTTTTAGGTAGCTTTTTTTTGTTGATTATAATCTGAATTCTGTTATCGAGACCTCCTTATTTTTTGTGGACGTTGTGTTGCCCATTCCATTACGGCAGGCTTTTACCTATGCTATCAATAAAGACGAGGCAGCATTTCTACAACGAGGAATGCGGGTTTCGGTTCCCTTCGGAAAGTCGAAAATTTACACTGCCTTGGTCGATTGTATCCACCAACAAACGCCACAAGGATATGAGGCCAAGGAGATTGATCAAATTCTAGATGAAAAACCATTGGTCACTGCACAACAATGGAAGCATTGGGAATGGATGGCGTCGTATTATCTGTGCACTTTAGGCGAAGTGATACGCGCTGCACTTCCCAGCGCTTTTTTATTAGAAAGTGAGACCCTCATTCATCTGGCTCCTTCTTTCGATATAACTACTATTGATAGTATGCCCATTACAGATGAAGGCTTTTTGGTGTTGGAAGCCCTACAGCATCAGTCTTCATTGCATATCAATGACGTACGCTCTATTCTAGACCAAAAAAGCGTGGTGCGTGTCATTCAAGAGTTACTTCAAAAAGGCTGTATAGAAGTGAAGGAAACCCTGTATGAATCCTATTCTCCTAAACAAAAGCGATACCTTCGATTAGCACCGCAATTTACTTCCGAAGAAAACCTGCGGGAACTTTTAGATACCTTGTCTAGAGCTCCGAAGCAAAGAGATGTCTTGATGAACCTGTTTACGCTTCAGGCTTCTGAAAAGAATGTGGGAAGTGTTTTGCTTCAGAAAAAATCGGATGCTTCTGCAGCTACTTTGCGTACTCTTATCGACAAAGGGATTCTTGAAGAATATTTTCTTCAACAGGATCGGGTTTTTTATGATGGGGAAGATCCTTCAAGCACCAAGGCATTGAGCGAAGCACAAGAACGTGCCTACCAAGAGATCTTACTGTCGTTTGAGCAACAACAAATATGCTTGCTCCATGGCGTAACGTCTAGCGGTAAGACCGAGATCTATGTGAAATTGATTGAAACCGTATTGCGGCAAGGCAAACAAGTGTTGTATATGCTTCCGGAAATTGCCCTTACCACACAACTCATTGGTAGACTTCAAGAATATTTTGGAGCGAAAGTGGCGGTGTATCACTCCAAATACTCTGTCAACGAACGCGTTGAGGTTTGGAATAATGTATTGGAAAATAAAGAAAAAGCGCAAGTGGTCATCGGGGCGAGATCTTCGTTGTTTTTACCTTTTCATGAACTCGGACTCGTTATCGTGGATGAAGAACACGAACCTTCTTTCAAGCAATACAATCCTGCACCCCGATATCACGGTCGGGATGCCGCGATGATGCTGGCCCATTTCCACGAGGCGAAAACATTGTTGGGGTCGGCTACACCTTCCTTAGAAAGTTATTACAATGCGCAACAAGAGAAATATGGTTTGGTTTCTTTGACGGAACGCTTCGGAAAAGTGTTGCTTCCGGAAATGGAGCTGGTAGATCTACAAGAGGCGTACCGTAAAAAGAAAATGACAGGACATTTTTCGGAAACATTGCTCTTAGCGATGAAAGAAACCTTGGAAGGTGGGGAGCAAATTATTTTATTTCAAAATCGAAGAGGTTATTCTCCGGTAGTCTCCTGTACCACCTGCGGTGTTTCTCCCCAATGCCCTAACTGTGACGTGAGCTTGACGTATCATCAACACAAGAATCAATTACGTTGTCATTATTGCGGTTACCACATCGCAATGCTTCAAAGCTGTATGGCTTGTGGCATGGAAACCTTAGACACCAAAGGTTTTGGTACCGAGCAAATAGAAACGGAACTACACTCATTGTTCCCGGAGGCTCGAATTGCCCGAATGGATCAAGATACCACTCGTGGAAAACACGCCTATGGAAAGCTCATTGAAAAATTGGAGCAGCAAGAGATTGATATTTTAGTAGGAACCCAAATGGTTGCCAAAGGATTAGATTTTAGAAATGTTCGGTTAGTGGGCGTCATGCATGCAGATAATCTGTTAAATTTCCCTGATTTTAGAGCCCATGAGCGAAGTTTTCAGCTGTTGCTTCAGGTAGCGGGTAGGGCAGGACGAACCCAAAAACGTGGGAAGGTGCTCATTCAAACATACAATCCGAATCATCAAATTTTACAACAGGTTACGGTCAATGACTATGAAAGTATGTACAAAGATGAGACCGAAGAACGCTATCAATATAAATATCCGCCCTATTATCGTGCCATTAAGATTACCTGTAAAGCCCGAAATTTTGTCACCATGCAACAGGCAGGGCAGTGGTTGGCACAGGCATTAAGCCTTCAATTAAAGGAGCATGTATTGGGGCCTGAACAACCTCCGGTGGGAAGAATTAGGAATGAATACCTGACATGTTTGTTAGTAAAAATTCCGAAGCAACAATCATTACCGAAAACAAAAGGGTATATCAACCAAGTGTATCGGCGATTTTCAGCCATCAAAGAATTTTCGTCAGTAAAGGTAGTATTGGATGTAGATCCGGCTTAGTTACGCATGGAGGCAGTAAGTGCTTCTACGAGATCGGTTTTTCTATTCCTACTCAGCGGAAGTTGTTCATTCTCAAGCTCGATCACCTTACTGTTGTAGCGTTCAACCTTATCCAGATTTACGATATAGGATTTGTGAATGCGTAAGAAACGATCTTCCGGTAAGAGCGATTCGAAGTTTTTCATCGTAGATAAAACCACTAAGGCATCATGCTCGGTCACTAACTTCACATAATCTCCCAGTGCTTCGATATAGCGTAACTCATTAAGGAATACCTTTCGTTTTTTCAGATTGCTCTTAACGAAGATAAAGTCTTCGTCATCAAAACTGTCTTCACTTTTCAACTTGAAATTAGTGATCGCTTTGTGAACGGCATTATAAAAGCGATCTCTGGAAATAGGTTTCCGCAGATAATCCACCGCATCGTAGTCAAAGGCTTTAAACGCATACTTCGTTTTTCCCGTGACAAATATAATTTGTGGCTTGTGGGTAAGGTCATCTAATAGATCGAAACCGGATAAGATCGGCATTTCAATATCTAAGAAAACGAGATCAATTTCGTTATTGGCCAATCCCATTTTCGCCTCGATGGCATTGTTGTATTCTGCAACAAGGTCGAGCGATGGGTGATTCTCAATAAGTTTGACGATAGATAATCTTTGCAGTGTAGAATCGTCAACAATAGCGCATTTAAGTACAGGTTTATCCACTTGTATCCCCTAGTTTTTTGTAAGACAATGATAAGTAAAAAATCGATGAACGGCAAATTTTTTTAACTTTTATCGAAAAAAAAGCACGCTTTAACTGACTGTGTAGGAAAAGGTTGTGTCAATTGTAAGTCGGGTTTGTAAATTAAAATATTCGTTGTATTTTTGCCCGCTCTTGGCAAGGTGCTAAGAACTTAAATTTAATTCAATTTTTATGAATCATTACGAAACTGTTTTCATCTTGAATCCCGTTTTATCTGATGAGCAGATAAAGGAAACAGTTAAGAAATACGAAGACCTTCTTGTTTCTAAGGATGCTAAGATGATTTCGAAGGAGGATTGGGGACTTAAAAAGTTAGCCTATCCTATTCAACACAAAAAAAGTGGTTTCTATCACTTATTCGAGTACACTGTTCCTGGTGATGCTATTACCGACCTTGAGTTGGCGTTTCGCCGAGACGAGCGTATCATGCGTTATCAAACGGTGAAATTAGACAAGCATGCAATTGCTTGGGCTGAAAAGAGAAGAAACCGTAACAAACAAAAAGCGTAACACATGGCAACCTTACAACAACAAGCAAAAGGAAAAAAAGACGGAGAAATTCGTTATTTGACTCCGCTTAACATTGAAACTACCAAAGCAAAGAAGTATTGTCGCTTCAAGCGATCTGGTATCAAGTATATTGATTATAAAGATCCAGATTTCTTGGCGAGCTTCGTAAACGAGCAAGGTAAAATCTTACCACGTCGTCTTACCGGAACTTCTTTGAAATACCAACGAAAAGTGGCTATTGCCATTAAACGTGCCCGTCATTTGGCGTTGATGCCTTACGTGACCGATTTGTACAAATAAAAAGCAGATAGGATTATGGAACTTATATTAAAGAAAGATGTAGATAACCTAGGATTCACAGACGATGTCGTTACTGTGAAGAACGGGTACGGCCGAAACTATCTTATTCCACAGGGATACGCAGTATTGGCAACTCCTTCTGCTAAAAAAGTATTGGCAGAAAACTTGAAGCAACGTGCTTACAAGGAAAAGAAAATTGTAGAAGACGCGCAGGAACAAGCCGATAAGCTTGATGAGATCCTTGAAATGAAGATCACGGCGAAAGTTGGAGAAGCAGATAAGTTATTCGGTTCTGTAACGAATGCCGACTTGGCCAACGCTCTTGAGAAAGAAGGTGTTGAGATCGACAAGAAGTATATCTCTATTGCTGGTGGCGCCATTAAGCGTGTGGGACAATACGAAGCAACGATTCGTTTCCACCGTGAGGTCGTGAAAAATTTCACGTTCGACGTGGTTGCCGAAGCGCAATAATCGAAACATTCACATATCAGAAACCTCGACTTTGGTCGGGGTTTTTGTTTTATAACCATTTATGAAATACGCCCGACTTACCAAAGAACAGCTAGAAGAATTGCATGAAGAGTTCATCCGTTTTCTTGCCACACAATCTATTACCGGCGAAGAATGGAAGCAGATCAAAGAAACCAAACCACAAGTTGCCGAAGAAGAGATCGATATCTTCAGTGATTTGGTTTGGGACGGAGTGTTGGAAAAAGCTGAATATCTTGAAAATTTGGCGCCGCAGCAACTCTTCTTATTTAAGATAGACGCTTCCGAAATGACATTGATCGCATTAAAAATTATGGATGCTTCCAAAGATATTACCTCAGAAGAAGGCTATCGATGGTTGCAACAGAACTATGCTTCTGAAGCCGTAGAGTTCTATACGGCAACCAAAACTTTTTCCGAAGATAAAAAGCAAGATATTTTCTCCTTAATTGAAAAAGGAGCCATCATTACGAAAGGCGAATTATTTCGGTTTTTTGAGAAGATAATCGAAGCGTAGGTTTATTCGTATCTAAGACTCTCAATAGGATCCAACTTCGCCGCTTTGTTTGCCGGATACGAACCGGCCAATACGGCTACAATAAAAGAGATCGTTGTCGCCCACAACATCGCCGTCCACGGAATGGTGAAGTCGGTTCCAAATAAACTTGAGATCACAAATCGCGTTAGAATTCCTAATAAAATACCTAAGAGACTCCCAAACTGACCGATCACAATCGTCTCCATAAAGAACTGGGTAGAGATGGTTGATCGCTTGGCACCTAAGGCCTTTCGTACGCCAATTTCTCGAGTACGTTCGGTAACGGAAACCAGCATGATATTCATCAAGGCGATGGACGAACCTAAGATGGTAATAATGCTTATAATCCAAGCGGCAATTGAAAGCACACCAGTGATAGAAGCAATTCGATTAATGAGGTCATCACTGCGCTCTATTCCAAAATTGTTTTCCTCCACCGGACTGAGTCGGCGTATATTTCTAAAGGTCACTACCGCTTCATCTTGCGCTCCTTGCATCATTTCTTTATCGTCTACTTTTACACTGATGGTGTAATTGATATTGGGTTCGGTGAAAATTCCTCTCGCCACTTGGATTGGGATCAACACTTTGAGGTCTTGATTGTTTCCGAAGGTAGCTCCCTTGGATTCCAACACGCCAATCACTTTGAACTTTACCCCGCGAATTGAAATGGTCTTGTTGATAGGGTTTTCATTTTCGAAAAGGTTTTTCAGAAAATCAGAGCCTATAACGCACACCTTGTTGTTATTTTGAATATCGAAAAAATTGAACTGCCGTCCCTGATCGATCTTGGTTCCGGTATTTTCTAAATAGTTTTCGTTCACTCCGTATACCTGAACTTCAGGATCGGTCTTTTCACTTTCATACTTCACTTCGGCGGCTCCTGTGCCCCGAAAAGAAATGGAGGTCTGCGCGAAAGGATACTGATAGGCATCCATAAAGCCGCGGATATCATTGTAGCTGATAATGGGATTGACCTTCTCGCGTTGCCCTCCCTGCCGCTGAATATCAAACTCATAGCGTTGGATATTGAAGGTATTCGCCCCCATGGATTCGAAATCACCGCTAATGACATTTTCTAACGCATCTACCAAACTCAAGATCCCTACCAACGCCCAGATGCCTATCGCAATGATCACGATGGTCAGGACGGTACGTAGCAACTGACTTCTAATAGAATCCAGTGCAATGCGTACATTTTCTTTAAAGAGTGAAAACATAGAAACAACTTCTGTGGCGTTAGACTATTAAGCCGGCATAAAGTTACAATTTAGCCAATATTTTAAGATATTTGTGCACGCAAATCTTATAAAGCCAAAGTCTTGTCTAAAAAACCTTCCATCCCTAAAGGAACCCGCGATTTTTCTCCGGAAGAAGTGGCCAAACGCAGCTATATCTTTGAAACGATCAAGCGTTGTTTCAAGTTGTATGGGTTTCAACCTATTGAAACTCCTAGCTTCGAAAATTATGAAACTTTGATGGGAAAATACGGGGATGAAGGCGATCGCTTGATATTTAAGATTTTAAATAGTGGTGACTTTCTTCGGAAAGTAGATGATGCTACCTATGCTGAAAAGGATGCAGCGGCTATGACGTCCAAAATTTCTGAAAAAGCCTTGCGCTACGACCTCACCGTGCCATTTGCGCGCTATGTGGTGCAACATCAAAACGAAATCGATTTTCCCTTCAAGCGCTATCAAATGCAACCCGTGTGGCGTGCCGATCGGCCACAAAAAGGCCGTTTTAGAGAATTTTATCAATGTGATGCCGACGTAGTTGGTAGTACTTCACTCTGGCAGGAAGTAGAACTGATTCAGTTGTACGATGCCGTTTTTTCGGAATTAAAACTGAAGGGTACGACGATCAAACTAAACAATCGCAAGGTATTGAGCGGGTTAGCCGAAGTGATCGGTGCTTCCGAACAGCTCATTGACTTTACCGTGGCGTTGGATAAGCTTGATAAGATCGGAAAAGAAAAGGTGGAGACCGAAATGCGAGAAAAGGGTATTTCCGAAGCCGCCATTCAAAAAATTCAACCGCTCTTTGAGGTTTCTGGAGATGCTTCCGAGCAATTGCAAACCTTAGAAACCATGCTGCAGCATTCTGAAGTTGGACAACAAGGTATTAAGGAACTACGATTCATTATTGAGAAGATTGGCGAATTAGGCTTGCGAACGGCGCAATTAGCGATCGATGTGACCTTGGCACGCGGACTCAATTATTACACAGGAGCCATTATGGAGGTGGCGCCTCCCGAAGGCGTTGCGATGGGAAGTATTGGCGGTGGCGGACGCTATGATGATCTCACAGGGATCTTCGGACTTAAAAATATGAGTGGGGTAGGGATTTCTTTTGGTCTCGACCGAATTTATTTGGTGATGGAAGCCCTTGCCTTATTCCCGGAAACGGTTCGGGAAGGCACGCAAGTATTGTTCCTTAACTTCGGAGAAGAAGAATCGCTATACGCCATGAAAGCGATCACAGCATTACGAAAACAAGGTATTGCTGCGGAATTATATCCCGACGCAGCCAAGATGGGAAAACAAATGGGCTATGCAGACAAGCGCGACATTCCTTATGTGGTGTTGGCCGGAGAAGCGGAAATGGCTAAGCATCAATATACATTAAAGAACATGAAGACTGGGGAGCAAGAATACGTAAATTTTGAAGCGCTGCTAGAAAACTTGCATTAGGCTCCACTTTGAAATAATTTTGACATTAACGTTATGTGTCATTGGCTAGTAAGAAGAAGCTCAGATATCACCAACGAGCCCTTTGACATTAAGAAATAACTGGACATATTATTGGTAAACCTTTATCGGATATTCCTGTAGAGAATATATTCTTGGATAGATTGAGTTGACATCCAAAAAAACTACTTACCATGAAGAATATTACTCTAATACTCCTTATTTTTTCCTTCGGAGCGTTACAAGCTCAAATTGTAACAATCCCTGATGCTAATTTTAAAAATGCCTTACTAAATCACGACCCGGTAATTGATACCAATAGTGATGGAGAGCTTCAGCTTTCGGAAGCTGAAGCTTTTGCGGGAACGTTAAATCTCTTCGATAAAGATATTAGCAACCTTACAGGACTTGAAACCTTCGTAAATATTACAGGCCTCGAATGCAGTCAAAATTCGATTAGTAATATTGATGTTTCAGCCAACGATCAATTAGTTTTATTGAATTGTGGCAATAATGATTTTACATCCATCGATGTAAGCAATAATGTATTATTGCAGGTATTTTCTTGTAGCAGCAGTCTTGTAACGAGCCTAGATCTCAGTCAAAATACTGCATTAAATGAACTGTATTTACCCTTCAGTGCCATAGAGACCTTAGACTTAACTTCGAATATTAATTTAAGAGTTATTAATCTATTTGGAAATCAACCAAACCCACTAGAGATCACTTCTTTAAATGTGAGTACTTTAATAGATTTGGAAGAACTTTTAATTGGCCATACCAAAATTAATAGTTTGGATGTATCTTTTAATAATAAACTTAAATATCTGAATTGTAAAGGAACTGATATATCGACTCTTGATTTGTCAATGAATCAGGATCTTGTTATGTTAGTTGTGGATCGGCTAGATCTTGAGGAGTTAGATCTTTCAGAGAATAAAAACCTAGAACTTCTCTCTATTAAAGAGAACAATTTTTCTTCATACGATTTTGGGTCTATTCCAAGTTTGCGTTGGGTAGACTTCTCAGAAAACCCTTTTACAGAAGTAGATTTTTCTTCAAACGAATTATTGTGCGGCATGTATGGTAATGAATGCCCTAACCTAACGTTTATAAATGTTAGAAATGGAAATAATACCGAATTTCAATATGGAGATTGGTGTAATTTTAATACGGGTGGTGATCTAGATTGGAGTGCACCATCGGGGATTTATGTTTCCAATAATCCTCAATTAACTACGATGTGTGTCGATAATGTTACCTATGCGGAGAAAAATTTTAGTGAAGTTCAAGCAAATGTAAATTATACTGAGAATTGCGAATTGAACATTGATGGGTTGAATAGTATTGAAGTTAGTATATATCCTAATCCGGTTACAGATGAGTTATATCTTACATCTGGTGTAACGTTGTCCTCTATTTCAGTAATGAATTTGCTCGGACAACAAGTACTGTCCACAACTAGCAATAGCAATATCAAAAGCTTGGACGTTTCAAACTTGGATTCTGGAACTTACTTTGTACGAGTGACCGCAGCGACAAGCTCACAAGTGTTTCAAATCATAAAGCAATAACGATTTCAGCTAAATACTAAAAACAACAAAAGCCCACGACCAATACATACTTTGGTTGCGCGAGTAGCCAACTGGTACGGATGACCACTTTCTACTTAGATCCATCACAGGAAAGGTATTATCAATATCATGGTTCCCCCAACACTGCCTTATATAGTAGGTTTTTTGCTCCTCCTACAATTGAATCTGATCGTGTTTGCTTTGCAGAAAGTCTCTAGAAGAATCTTCTTCGATCTCGATCCAAACAGGGAGGTGGTCTGAGACTTGATTTCGCTTCCAATAGCGGTGAAAGTAACTGTCGAATGCTTGATCGTCTGTCAGCGTGCTAGGATCATTTTTATGCGCTAGCATCATTTCATGGTATTCCGCTCTAGCGATATCCGTAAAAACATAGTCGTATAGTGGAAAAACGCCTCCCGAATCTTTATCATACACATTCTTACGAAGCTTAAAATAGGCGTCGGTTTTCATGAAAATCCGGTCATAACATTCGGTTTGACTGGTGTTGGTAGGCACGCCAATCAAGCTTTCACATTCTTTAAAACCTTCCTCAGTAATTAAAGAAACTATGTCGTGATTATCGTTGTAGAGATTGGTATCTCCCAAGAGGATAAGATTTTCATTCCATAGGTGTTTCTTGCTAACTTTTTCCTTGTATACTTCTAATAGCAGTCGTAGTTCTTCTTTTCGAAGTGCTTTGTCTTCGGAATCATTTCCGGGATGAAGATGAAGTCCTACCGTGGAAAACTTCTTCCAACCCGTTTCAAATCCGGTGATAGAGGGCGTTCGCTTCAACTGAAAGATATTCTGTAGAGGATCTACAAATTCCTCGGGAATCACCAACTCACCTGAAAGTCCGGAATGCTGTACCCGTCTCGTGTCAAAAATATATCCGAAGCGCTCTTTGTTCCCGCTGGAACCTTCGGTAATATCGGTGATTATGTAAGACCAATGACTACCCAAAATTTTCATGACGAGATCGAGGTCATACAGAGAGCGTTTGATCTCTTGAATGGCCACGATGTCAAAGGCATTGATGATCTCGGCAATATAGAAATATGCTTCCGGAAGGCGTTCCCCAAGATGTCCAAACTCCTTGACATTCCACGAAGCCAGCAATATGTTGCGGTCCATTTCTTTCTTCGGAACCTGTGTTGCGAGTCCGTCTTTAAGCGCGATCAGATTCTGAAGTGTTCTTTTTTTATCGGCTTCAGACATGCGAAGCGCTTCTTCATAAAAAACTAAGGAATATTTATTGGGAAGTAATTGCCAATCGGGACGAAGATCATTATACCACATACGATAAGTAATTGAAATTGAGTATGCAAGATAAATGATTAAGACCCGAACTTTGTTAGGAAAACCCTCTGAATTCCGTAAGGAAAATTCCTGTATGGGTATGCGTTTAGGCTCTCAATAGATACTCAAGAGAATGCCTTGTAACCTTTGCGATATAGTGTTTATGGTATTGCGACCCTACATGTCTCACCACGTACCGGTTCAGCCATAGTCCGTGGATGGCAAAGGTCTTCATATTTTCAACGTGCATGGCTCCGGGAGTATCATAGTTATATTCATAGGTCACGCCATTTTTAAAGGTCAGGCTAATGGCCTCTTCGGAAATGTGATAATAACGAATATTGGACGTGCCGCTTAGATTTTCATACGCTATCATGTGAAAAACAATAAAAGTTTCTCAAACCTAAGTCAGAATCAGAGATACTTGTTACGGTTTTCCGTAGCGGCAGGAATTAGATCAAGCCCATGTCTTTCGCAAGCGCCACAAGTTGGGTGCTATTTTTAGCGTTGAAGTGGTCTTTTAATTTACTGAGCCGTTTTTCGACGGTACTCAAACTACTGGGGCGAATGTTTTGTTCTTTTAAGAAATAGCTGATGTCCTCTTGTTGATATCCTTTGGAAAGTTGATCCAGCAGCGTCACATCGAAATCGGTAATTTCAAAATTTGAATCTTTAGAAAACCCATTGGCAATAGGTTCAGAATAAAAAGAGTTGCCCCGACTCACTTCTTTAATAGCCGCTGTGAGATCTAGCAGTCCTTTTCTGCCTTTACAAACATAGCCTTTGACCGTTGTCAATTTGGTGAGTGCTCTGGCTACGTCAACACGATCGTCTACAGAAAAGATGATGATAGGTACTTCAGGATGTTCTGCGGCTAAGATACTGGCGAGTTCTTTTCCGGAAGCTAAGTGGTTATTTCTGTAATCGGGTTTGAAGGAGAGATCGGTAATTAAAAGCTCAAAAGGGGCCTGTTGAAGCGTGGCTTTTTTCACTTTTAAATACGCTTCATCGCAGTAACTGGCATAGGCAATCTCTGGAATACTGAGATTCCTCAAGGTAGCTTGAATTCCCTCGTTGATACTGCCTAAGTCTTCCGCAACTAATACTTTTTTAAACATCTATATAATAATTTCAGCTTGAAAGCCATGTGGTGTATTTGAAGTAAAAGTAATAGAACCCGAGACTGCCTTAATACGGTTTTCCGCATATCTTAGTCCGCTTTTCGGTTCTTCCTGCGCCCCAATCCCATTGTCACGGTACTGAACGTGTACTTTTGACGCTTGATATTCAAAACTAATTACCGCAAAACTCGCATTACTGTGTTTCTGAGTATTGGTAAGCAACTCTTGAAGTACCTTGTAAAGCGCTTCTTTTTTTATTTTCGACAGCGAACCCCACGGAACCTTACTTGTATTTTTGGGGATAACGGTAATTTTTTCCGAAGAGAATTGCGTAAACAGATCTGATAGAACCTGGAGGAAGGGTTGGCTAGTATCTAACGCATTATGCGTTCGAGAAAGCGAGCGAGCCTGTTGATAGATCTTGTCAATAGCATCTAAAACGGGCACGTCTTTCTTATCTGAAAGTTTATTCATAACCATAAACAGGTTGTTGGCGATATCATCATGAACGTGTTGTGCAATTGCTTGTTCGGTTTCAAAAACAGCACGTTTCCTTTTTCTTTTGTGCCGAATGATAAGCAGGATAGATGGAATCAAGATCAACACCAAACCCGTGATGGCTAAAAATAGCGTCCGCTCCTGAACGAGCTGTGCGGATAACGCCTCACGTTCAGCTTCCGACTTATCATATTTCAGTAGTGCGTAGGCGTTTTCAATATCTCCTTTCAAAATATTCAAACTGTCTGATAATTGAACATAACGCGAAGCGTATTCTGTTTGATTCAGTGTTAATAATAATCCCAACGCTTCTTTTTCATATGATTTGTCACCTATTTGCCTTGAACTACGATACATCTGCGGTGCATATTTCAGGGCTTGTGTTATATCATTTCTACGAATGTAATGCTGAACTAAATGACGGTGGATGGAATAATTTCTAATGGTATTTGAAAGTGACTTTTCTAATTGTAGCGCTTTCAACAGTTCAGGCGCTCCTCCTTCTCCGGAAAGAGAGCGTGCATTGCCCAAATTGTCAAGAAATTTAGTGCTGTGATATAAGGTGTCTGCAGACAATTGGGGGATGATATCCAAACCCAATTGATAGGTAGCAATTGCTTTATCAAATAGCTTCTGCTCTTTATACAACGTCGCTTGATTGTTCAAGATATACAGACTATCTAAGGTATTATCAGCTAGGGATAACGCTTTGTTGTATTGTTTGTCTGAAAGGTTAAATAGCCCTTTTTCTTGCTGTAGAATTCCGAGAAGGCACAAGACGCGTACCCTTGCCGCTATACTATTTTTATCAAGTAATGACAGGCTTTTCACTGCAAGCTGTTCACTGGCCTCGGCGTCTCCAATTTTATAATAGGTAGTGGCCATAACCTCATAAACATAAGCCTGATAATAGTTCGGTTGTTTTGCTATGGTTTCTGGATGCGACTGTAGATAGTCAATTCCTTTAACCCATGCGATGTAGTCTGTGTTGAGTCGAATATCATTTAGAATCGAATCCAATTCATTCTTTGTGTTTTGGCTATAAGCCGAAGTCTTCAGTAGAAAAAAAATACTACAGATAAAGCAAAAAAAGAGGAATGAGTGTCGGTGTCGATTCATTCCTCTAAAAGTACTTAATTGATTTGAAACATCAGTTATTTCCATCCGGTGGCGGCGGTGGCGGTGGCGGTGGAATAGGATCATTCTCACCACAACAAGCTTCAGGTTGTTTGTCTTGCGAGTGTAATTGTTCTGGTGTGCATGAGGTTATCCCTGAAATGAGGAAAACCGTAACCAACATTATAAATAATTTCTTCATTTTTAGATGTTTAAAATTGAACCCAACCTTGCCGAGATTTTCTCGGAAGGGTGCGAAATCGCATAAAAATGAAGAGGCGTCCCTCCTCGTGTTGAGAAGTTGAGAGCGACGAGTTTGAGAGGTGAATACTTCTCAAAAAACAACTAACAAACACATCACTCGAGGATCATGTACCGATATCAGAATACTTGTCTGATACAGGTGTGGTAAATGATTGAGACAAAAGAAGGGCGGCTTGGAAACAATGCGTTGAAAGAAGATGGAAAAGGCATCGAAATTTTATGGAAATCATATTTCGATGATGTGTTTTAACTCCGAAGAAAAATAATAGTCATGCATCAAAAATTGATTGTACAGTCCTTTGAGGCAGCCGGGCAGAAGCAGGGAGTTTCTAAAAAGTTTAGAAGAGCTCGTGTCTTGTCTGATTATATTGAGGAAGTGACTGTCCATTCATACACTGAGCGGAGCTTAGCAGATAAGTACGACGATTCGTTGGCTGGAACTAGGGTAGAATTGCCGGATTTTGTACGAGATGCATTATGTAATTACTTAGGGTATGAAAGTTTCGAATCGTTTCAAGAAAGTGAGATGTTAAAACCTAAGCCCAATACCAAGACTCTGAAGCGAAGGTCTTGGAAGCTCGTTTCACTGACACTCTTATTGATAGTCGCAGTAGGAGCGATGCTTTGGCAATATCTCACCAGAGAACGCTGGATGGAATGGAGGGATCCTCGTTATGAGGAAGTTTCTTTTGATGCTGAAAAGTTGCGAAATGGTTTATTGAAATTATACAAACAAGAACGAATTGAGCATTTTCAACGCGTAGAGCCTAATTGTGATTATGAGTTTTTTAATCTGGATGGGAGTCCGAGACTTTTTTACGGAAAGAACCATAAGAAAGAATACGAATGGTTCACACAGTTAGGGGAACATCCTGAAACGGGAAAACCGTTGAAGGCAATAACAAAATATATGATTGAGAAGTATATCTGTAAGTCGAAAGAAAAGAATAGACAATTCTAATAAGAGAATAAAAGTAAAAACCCGATACAAGAGTATCGGGTTTTTTATTGTAGCGTGGGGGAGACTTGAACTCCCGACCTCCGGGTTATGAATCCGACGCTCTAACCACCTGAGCTACCACGCCTATTTTGCGAGGGCAAAGATAATAACAAATTCAAGTAGAGCAAACATTCCCCTGAAATTTTATCGTTTCTAATTTGTAAAAATTTTGTTGTTTGTATCAGGGTTTCCGACGAAATTATATATATTGGGCTTCCAGCTAACAGAACTATGGACGACAAAATTAAATACGAAATGGAGTTCCCTATTCAGGTGTCTCCATCCTTGCTTTATCAATATATCTCAACCCCTTCTGGCATGAGTGAATGGTATGCCGACAATGTGAATTCTCGAGGTGAATACTTTACTTTTATTTGGGAGGGAAGTGAAGAACGTGCGCGCTTACTGGGCAAAAAATCCGGGGAACGTATTCGTTTTCGTTGGGAAGATGATGAAGAAACCGACTATTACTTCGAACTGCGAATTCAAGTAGACGAGATTACCAAGGATGTTTCGCTTATGGTAACCGATTTCGCGGAAGAAGATGAAGTAGAAGAAGGCAAAATGCTTTGGGATAATATGATTTCTGATCTAAAACAGATCCTAGGTTCGACCTAAACACTGCCGTGCAAAATACCTATCTTTGCGCCATCACTACAAGATGGCTTTTTTTATGATCAATCTGAACGGAACCCTCCATACAAATTCGAATGTTTTAGAAGCAGATAATCGCGGACTCGCATATGGGGATGCTGTTTTTGAAACCATTCGTGTTTCTGCGGGAAAAGTTTTGTTTTGGGAAGATCATTATTTCCGCCTCATGGCGTCAATGCGAATGCTTCGTATGGAAATTCCTATGAAATTCACACCGGAATTCTTAGAAGAAGAGATATTCAGAACCCTCGCTTCTACCGAAGATACAGCGCCTGCCTACCGTGTTAAAATTCAGGTTTGGCGCAAGTCGGGAGGAACCTATACTCCAAAGAATAGGGGAGTGGCCTATATGATCAGCTTCCAAGGGCTCAAAACTCCTTTTTATACGTTGAATCAGGAGCCGTATGAGATCGAATTGTTCAAAGATCACTACATCCATTCTGGCATGCTTTCTACTTTGAAAACCAATAATAAGATTGTGAATGTGCTAGGGAGTATTTATGCGGAAGAAAACGATTATCAGAATTGTTTGTTATTGAACGAGAAGAAAGAAATTGTAGAAGCCCTAAACGGCAATCTTTTTCTGGTAGATGGCTATAAGATTAAAACACCTCCATTGGAATCGGGGTGTTTGAACGGAATTCTTCGGAAACAGATCTTCGCCATCCTTGCGAAGCTTCCCGATTATATTTTGGAGGAAGCCCCGGTATCGCCTTTTGAATTGCAAAAAGTAGATGAAATGTTCCTTACCAATACCATTGTAGGCATTCAGCCTATCTCAAAATATAGAAAGAAAGAATATACCTCCAAAGTGGCTAAAGAATTGATTGGAAAATTAAATGCAAAAGCGCGTTTCGACTAATTATAGGAAGGATTTTCAGGAGCATTCGACCATAAAAGGTAGTCGCCCCCCAGTTCGATCATCTGTTCTTTCCAGAAATTGTCAAGATTCTCACCAATAATTCGATGTCGTAATTTGTTCTTGGTGATCACCCAACTGTTCACTTCCAACTCTTGATCAAGCTGTGCACGATCCCAACCCGAATAGCCTAAAAAGAATTGGATCTGTGAGGCCTTTAATTCGTCTTTTTGAAGTAGTTCTAAGATCGCATTGAAGTCACCTCCCCAGTAAATTCCTTCCGCAATTTCAATACTATCCGGAATATGTTCAGGAATTCTATGAATGAAATAAAGATTGTCTTGTTCTACGGGACCGCCATTATATACTGGCAATTCGCAATTTACTTCGGGAATAAAATCTTTCAGATTATATTTTAAGGGTTTGTTCAAAATAAACCCAACAGAACCTTCTTCATTGTGTTCTGCTAACAATACAACAGAGCGATTGAACGAAACATCACCTATAATGGAAGGCTCGGCTACTAAAAGTACTCCCTTGTCAGGTTGTAGTGAGATCATAGGCGATTAATTTAAAATTAAAGCTAAGTAATATTTCCGAATACACAAAATAATTTGAATTTCACAAGGATCAACAAAAAAACCTTACCACAAATGGTAAGGTTTTTAATGTTTTTAAAAGTGTTGTGATTAGTTCACAGCATCTGAAAGATCAGATCCGGCTTTGAACTTCACTACATTCTTAGCAGCGATTTTGATGGTTTTTCCAGTTTGAGGGTTACGTCCGTCACGAGCAGCTCTTCTAGATACTGACCAAGAACCGAATCCTACTAAAGATACACGGTTTCCTTTTTTCAAGGACTTTTCTACATTTCCTAAAAATGACTCTAACGCTTTCTTTGCAGCTGCTTTAGTAATTCCGGCATCTGCCGCCATTGCGTCGATTAAATCTGATTTGTTCATAGTTAAATTTTAGATTAAACTGTTGGTTAAACTTCATTAAATTGCCTTACAAATTTAATGGGATTCTCTTATCACGCAAGGAATGACGCGGGAAATACGGATTTTTGTTGATAACTTCGGTCGTTTGTTAATAAAGCTGGGCTATTTTAGCTTTTTTTAGCGAATTCAGCAATAACAAGGCTTCACAGAACGTAGGCGTCGTTTTCAAAAGTAAATCCATTTAACAGATCCTGAACCCTCATTTTGCGTTTTCCGGGAAGTTGAAGTTCTTCAATAAAAAGAGTCCCGTCTTTTACGGTTATGTATAATGATTTTTTGTCTGAAAAAACCTTCTTTACACTATCCGTTGCATCTCCGGCTACAAATCGCGCTTGGTATATTTTCATCGTCAGGCGCTCCTCATTTTGATATAGTGTTGTCCACGCAGACGGGTACGGAGAAAGCCCTCTGATAAATGCTTCAATATCCGCACCGGAGCAGGTCCAATCGATTTTTGTGTTCTCTGTGGTGAGTTTTGGCGCTTTTTGAAGCGGTTCGGCGGGGGCTTGTTCGATCGCAGTTATGGTTCCTTCGGAAATCATCCTCACAGTTTCCAGTACGAGTTGGGCTCCCAGATCCATTAAACGATCATGAAGGCTTCCGGCGGTCTCTTTTTCTTCTAAAATGACTTCTTCGGAAGCGATAATAGCGCCCGTATCAATTTTCTCATCAATAAAGAAGGTCGTAACGCCGCTTTTTTTCTCTTTATTTATAACGGCCCAATTGATGGGAGCTGCCCCTCGATATTGCGGTAGGAGGGAAGCGTGTAAATTGAAAGTGCCTTTTGGTGGCATCGCCCATACCACCTTAGGTAGCATCCGGAAGGCAACGACCACTTGTACATCTGCCTTTAGATTTTCCAACGCCAATAGAAAACTTTCGTCCTTCAGATTGGTGGGTTGTAATACCGGAATGTTCTGGGAAACAGCATAAGTTTTTACGGCAGACGAACGCAGTTTTCGTCCGCGTCCTGCCGGGCGATCGGGCGCGGTGATGACGCCAACCACTTTATGTGAGGATGAGACCAATTTTTCTAAACTAGCCACGGCAAATTCGGGTGTGCCCATAAAAACAATGCGAAGAGAAGTATTCACGATAAATGATATTGATTTCGAAGGTTAGATTCAATTTTTCGTGCTTCCAACAGCAAGGTAAGCACATGCAAGATTTTTGCTTCAGCAAAGGTAAGGTTTTCGGTAATCTCGCGAGAACTTTTAGGACCCTCTTCTAAAAATTCTAAGATGGCTGCTGCAATCATTTTAACTTCACCATTTCCGGCTCTTGTTTGCTCGCGCGCGCAGACCGAACATATGCCACAGCGTTCTTCTGCATCTTCTCCAAAATACCGAAGCAATTGAACACTGCGACAGGTTTTTTCGTTTTCTATATACTGTAAAACGGCTTTCACCTGTGCTATTTTTCTATCCCTGTGAATTTTGACTTCTTTTGATAGTGGATTGATGGTTTTTTCATCTTCGCGCGGCACCAAGAATGTGATGCTGGCATCGGTAGTGTACAATTCTAATTCAATGATCTCCTGTTGTGCCATCTGCTCTAAGACTTCAATGATCACCGCTGTGGATTGCCCTGTTTTCTTAGCGATAAGACCAATATTGATCTTGGTAGGAAGTTCAAAAATACCACTGTACATTCGTAACAGCGTTTTACCGATCAACGAGGCTTTTCTATATTCTTTAAAGTAATTAATGGCTTGTTCCGAAGCAACGATAAAACGAACGATGGAAGTCCGTCCAAATTCTTTGGATAATTGTAGCACGCCTAAACGATCCAGACTTTGCAATCCGTTATAGGTAAGCATATAGGGAAGTGAATAGGTCTCACAAAAATCATTGAAATCGAAAGGATGCGTTGTATGGGCTCCTTCTCCATAGGGAATGCGGAAGTAAGCATTGAGTTTTTTATAAATCTTTTTGAGGTCTTTCGCACCGGGCAAACTGTCAATAAACTGCTTTTTCACCAACGATTTATCAAAGTCATTGTACAATAAAATCGCTTCTGAAAAATCTCCGTTGCGCCCGGCTCGTCCGGCTTCTTGAAAGTAACTTTCCAAGCTTTCCGGAAGTTGTACATGAACTACGTAGCGTACATCCGACTTATCTATGCCCATTCCAAAGGCATTGGTAGCCACGATGATAGGTTTACTACCATGTTGCCAGGCTTCCAGACGCTCTTTTTTTTCATGCGTCGGGAGACCGCCGTGATAATAGGTGGTGGTAAATCCAAGTGTATTAAGTTGTTCTGAAAGTTCTACGGTTTGCTTTCTGCTTCGGGCATAAATGATGGCAGGAGTATCCTTTTTCTGAAGTAATTGTTGTAGTTGATAGCCTTTGTCTTCAGCATAAAATACCTTATACGCCAGATTTCTTCGGAAAAAAGAACCCTTAAAAATAGCCGGATCTTCTAATTGAAGTGAATCTACCGTATCGGCTAAAACCTCTGGTGTTGCCGTGGCTGTGAGTCCGATGATAGGAACCAACGGATGCAACTCTCGCAGCACCGTAATGTTTCGGTAAGCAGGTCGAAAATCATTTCCCCATTGTGAAATACAATGCGCTTCATCTACAGCGATCAGGCTTATCGAGATCTGTTTTAGTACTTGTTGTATTGCTTCTTGCTGCAACCGTTCAGGAGAAATGTAAAGAAAGCGATAATTTCCGAAGAGAATATTATCCAACTGCCGATGAAGCTCTTCTCCTTTCAGGCTTCCCGTGATGGCCATTGCTTTTATTTGTCGGTCTTGCAGCTGGGCAACTTGATCGTTCATAAGCGCGACCAACGGAGAAATTACGACCGCGGTGCCTTCCAAGAGCAATGCGGGAATCTGAAAACAAATAGATTTTCCACCTCCTGTAGGCAATAGCGCCATGGTGTCGCGACCATGTAGCACCGATTCGATGATCTCTTCCTGAAATGGCCGAAAGCGCGTGTGACCCCAAAACTGTTCTAAAACCTGAAGCGGTGTTTTCACGTTATTTGATTAAATGATCTTTTATAAATGCCATCCGCCAAGGAACGGTACCTGTGGGAACTTCAATAGGAGCGTACCCGTATCCTTCATAGGCTTTCCGAAGATACTGGAAAATCGCTAATGCTTGATTAAAAGACTCATAGCGTTCGTTATCCTGTTGATAAATAGCTTCCCAAGGAGGAAGCAAAAACACCTGATCGTAGCGATGTTGCTGGCAGGTTTCATCAAAATAGGCCTCATAGGGAGTATCTAGGTAGTGCATATAAGCAGTTACATCTGGGAGTCCGCGATCGTAAAAAAGGTGGGAGTCTGTAAAATTTTCGGCTTCTTTAAATTGCGCTAATCGTCCTTCCAATAGCTTACTGCTAAATAACGTAGGATCTTCCAAGAATAACTGGGTAATGCCTTGTTGCTGTGCTTCGGCAGTGACCTGTCGCGAAATCTCATGAAGTACGGCTTCACCACTTGCCTCCAGTTGGGTTATGAGCGTGGTTTTTCCTGTACCGGGTCCCCCTGTGATCACAATTCTACGTGTCTTCAATAGGATAGTGTTTTAAGCAAAGTTCGTAAATATTTGGTCATGGTAAAAAGTGTATCTTTGTAAGGCTGAAAAAGACACCATTAAACGCTATGGAAAACGATAAGAAAACAACAGAATTCTACGACCGACTTCGCACGCAACTTTCAGAGGACACAACGTGGCCGTCCCCCTATTTGTATAAATTTATTGTGCCGGCGGAACTCGAAAAAATTGCAGAAATTGAAGCCATTTTCAATGGCACAGATGCAGAAATTCAAACCCGTGATTCTTCTAAAGGAAACTATACAAGTGTTTCCATTCGCGTGGAGATGGAATCCCCCGACGCAGTGATTCAGAAATATTTGGAAGTTTCGAAAGTGGAAGGGGTTATTTCCTTATAATTTTAGTATTTTGCAAGCAGCATTACTACATGACGATTAATTTCCTTTAATTATACTCTTTTGATAGACGAAATAGAATACAATACAGAGCGTCCGCATCTTATTATTCCTGAATACGGCCGCCACATTCAGAAAATGGTAGAGCAAACGGTAGCGATGGAGGATCGCGACGCTCGTAACCGAAACGCAAAAAGCATCATCGCGGTGATGGGAAACCTAAATCCGCATTTAAGAGATGTTCCAGATTTCCAACACAAATTGTGGGATCAGCTATTTATCATGTCCGATTTTAAATTGGATGTTGATGCCCCCTACGAAAAACCTTCTAGAGAAGAACTTTCAGAACGTCCGGAGCCTTTAGAGTACCCTCAAAATTTCCCTAAGTATCGTTTCTACGGAAATAACATCAAACGCATGATCGATGTGGCGATCAGTTGGGAAGAAGGTGACAAAAAAGAAGGGTTGATCTTAACGATCGCGAATCATATGAAAAAGTGCTACTTGAATTGGAATAAAGATTCGGTAGAAGATGATGTGATCTTTCAGCACCTGTATGAACTTTCCGAAGGAAAAATTAATTTAAAAGACGGCGAGGAAGATCTTTCTGACGCTAAGAATCTGATCAGCGGGCATAGCAGTTCTTCTAAAAAACGGTATAGCAAAAAGCACAGCAAACGCGGTAGAAAACGTCATTAAAAACTTCACCACGACTTATGGGAACATTTCAAATTGAAGGAGGACATCAACTTAAAGGTGAGATCACTCCTCAGGGGGCGAAGAATGAAGCCCTACAAATTCTTTGTGCAGTACTTCTTACTCCTGAAAAAGTGACCATCAATAACATTCCGGACATTCGGGATGTCAACAAGCTCATTAAGATTTTAGAACACCTTGGAGTAAAGGTCGAGAAACTTGGAAAAGGAAGCTATTCTTTCCAATCAGATGCGCTGGACCTTAGTTACTTAGAATCTGCTTTGTTTAAAGAAGAAGGGAGCTCTCTTCGCGGATCGATCATGATCGTAGGCCCTTTATTGGCGCGCTTCGGAAAAGGATATATTCCACGTCCCGGTGGCGATAAGATTGGGCGACGCCGACTCGATACACACTTCGAAGGCTTTATAAAACTAGGTGCTTCTTTCCGCTATAATAAAGAAGAACGATTTTATGGGGTGGAAGCGTCAAACGGACTCAATGGTACGTACATGCTGCTAGATCAAGCGTCGGTAACCGGTACTGCTAATATTGTGATGGCTGCAGTGTTGGCGAAAGGAACGACCACCATTTATAATGCAGCTTGCGAGCCTTACCTACAACAGTTGTGTAAGATGCTGAACAGCATGGGGGCGAAGATTAGTGGGGTAGGTTCTAACTTATTGACCATTGAAGGTGTTACTGAGCTTGGTGGATGCCAGCACCGCATCCTTCCGGATATGATTGAGATCGGAAGTTGGATTGGATTGGCGGCCATGACCAAGAGCGAACTGACAATTAAAAATGTAAGCTGGGATAATCTGGGGCTAATACCAGATACCTTTCGGAAACTTGGGATTACGCTAGAAAAACGGGAAGACGATATTTACATTCCATCACATAATGAATACGAGATTCAAGGGTATATTGATGGCTCTATTCTCACGGTGGCAGATGCACCTTGGCCCGGATTTACACCTGATCTACTGAGTATTGTTCTTGTCACCTGTACGCAGGCAAAAGGAAGCGTATTGATTCATCAAAAAATGTTTGAGAGTAGATTGTTCTTTGTTGATAAGTTGATCGATATGGGAGCCAAGATCATTCTTTGTGATCCGCACCGAGCAACGGTAATTGGTCATAACTTTGAATCAACATTAAAAGCGACCACCATGACTTCCCCAGACATCCGAGCGGGAATCTCCTTGTTGATCGCCGCACTTTCTGCGAAAGGCACAAGCACCATTCATAACATTGAGCAAATTGATCGAGGCTATGAAAATATCGACGAGCGACTACGTGCAGTTGGTGCGAAGATTGTACGTACCGAATAAGAACTTAAGATGAACAACAAAAAAGCCGCTTTACGAAGCGGCTTTTTTGTTATCCTTTTTTCTGTTTATTGATTTCGTCCTGAAGTTTTCGACGTAGTTGCTGTTCTCGCTCTAAGGTACGCTGTCGATGCGTTTCAAACTCTTCTTCTGTTTCTGCTAATTTCAGCTGTGCAGCACGTGTATCTCGATGGCTGCTTTTAAACTTATAGACCAAAAAGGCAACGCCGGCAATCAATACTAAAATGATGGTCCACATAATTCCATTGTACGTAGCTTTCGGAAGCAAGGCACCTAAAAAAGAAATTCCGTCTTCGCGTTTTTTAGAAAGCGTCAAATCTTCTTGAGTGGTTTTTAGATCCTGACTCAAGGTGTTGATCTGATTGTCTTGTTTTGTGATGGTGGTCTGTGAAGAGTCAATCTCTGCTTCTAAAGCCGCAATTGAGTCGAATACTGATTTCTTAAGATCATTGAGTTTGTAGATCTTCACCACTTTGTAGTCCTGATATCGATTGGAGTTTTCAATGACATCAGTAAACTGTCCTTCTAGGGTGTTGGGGAGTTCCGTTTCTTGCTCTTGGGCATTGAGGATGCCTGCAGTGAGCAATAGCGCGAAAGTAATTCTAAAAAGCTTCATACGTTGTTTGTTAGGTCGTCTTTAAATACGCCACAAGAGTAGAAAAATTGTGTAAAAATGCCTAATTTTTAAAGTACATTAGACTTTATTTAACAGCCGTACACATCCCAATACGTTGGCACGAAAGGGCTCCTGAAGGACAGCGTGATACCTGTTGTGCAATCCTTTCTGAAGAAGCCGCATCCAAGTGTATCCAGGGAATCACAGCGGTTCTAAATACTTCAGAGAGCTCTTGCGCACAATGTTCAGAATGGGTACATTTTTTCGGGTCATATCTAACGGTAATTTCACCGTTAGTGTAGGTATTTGGGGTATTCATATCATTTGCAATTTGGGGGCGATACCGTAAATAATATCGATAAATATATTAAAATATTCGATAAAAAGCGTTTTTAGAGAATATTCGTACATGAAGTGTTAGGAAACTGCTTTCTTGTAGGTGCTCAAGGCACGCTCTCTCGCGTCTTTATGAACGACCATGCGTTCGGGGTAATCATCAGTATCATATTCTTCGATCCACGCCGAAACGTACGCTTCCTTCTTATCAAACTTTTTCAATTGTGATTCTGGATTAAATATTCGGAAATAAGGCGCGGCATCAACGCCACTTCCCGCGGCCCATTGCCAGTTGCCTACGTTGCTCGCCTGTTCGTAGTCCAACAATTTTTCAGCAAAATAAGCCTCTCCCCAGCGCCAATCGATCAATAGATGCTTGCATAAAAAACTGGCAACCACCATCCGCACTCGGTTGTGCATATATCCGGTTTCATTGAGTTGTCGCATACCGGCATCCACCATAGGGTACCCAGTCTTGCCTTGTTTCCATTGTTCAAATTCGTCTTCGTTGTTTCGCCATTTGATACGGTCATATTTCTTCCGAAAGGCATTGTTCACTGTTTCCGGAAAATGATACAGGATCTGCATAAAGAATTCTCTCCAGATCAATTCCTCCCAAAAGGTTTCATTCTTTTCGGCAATTGCTTTCTTTACCATCTTGCGAATACTTACCGTACCAAAACGCAAGTGCGGACCTAGCCTTGAAGTGCCTTCTTCCGCAGGAAAATTACGAGTATCTTCATAGGCTTGTATGGTCGTAGGCGTTACATCGTATTCCGGAATTTCAATGCTCGATCGGGTAAAGCCCATATCAGATAAAGAGATATTGGGTAAGCGTGTATGCGCTATGACATTTTCTAGGTGACTGCTCGTATAATAGATGTTGAGGTCTTTTTCTTTCTTGAAAGCTTCTTTCCATTTCTTCATATAAGGCGTGTAAACCACATACGGGTCGCCGTCGTCTTTTACCACTTCATCTTTCTCAAAGATCACTTGATCTTTATAGGTATGGAAGCCAATATCTTTAGTGTCTAGAAATTCTTTAATTTCTTTATCACGTTCCTGTGCGTAAGGCTCATAATCGTGATTCGTGATAACATGTTGCACATTAAAGTTGGAAGTAATCTCTTTAAATGCCTGCAATGGTGTAGTGTAGTACATGGCAATACTACTATTGTGATCTTTCTGAAGGCTATCTCGCATCTTTTGAAGCGTATCGAAGATGAACGTAACGCGGGCATCATCTTCCGGAAGTTCAGTGAGAATATTCTTATCAAAAATAAAGACCGGTAACACGGGGTGTTTTCCGTGAAGCGCTTTGTAAAACCCTACATTGTCATCCAATCGAAGGTCTCTTCGAAACCAAAATATATTCACCTTATCTGCCATCTTACTGAGTGTTGAGAGTTGACATTCCTCCGTCTACACCAAGTACTTGTCCTGTCATCCAAGAAGAACGATCGCTAAGCAAAAAGGCTGCCATCTGTGCGATGTCCTTATCTGTTCCTACTCGCTGTAGCGGATGACGTTTCGCCATTTTTTCTTTTTTGTCTTCGTTAGAAAGTAATTTATCAGCCAATGGGGTATCTGTGAGGGATGGAGCAATAACATTGACCCGAAAGCTTGGAGCATATTCTGCTGCGAGGGCCTTTGCAAATCCTTCAATAGCGCCTTTGGCCGCAGCCACACTAGTATGAAAAGGCATGCCTACTTTTACCGCGACTGTACTGAAAAAGACCAAACTGGCCTGATCTGATTTTTTTAACTTCGGAAGCAATGCATGTACGGTTTTAACCAAACCGGTGAAGTTGATGTTCATATCGGCTTCAAAACTTTCCGCAGACATCATTTTAAAAGGTTTAAGCTGAATGCTTCCCGGGCAATACACGAATCCGTCAATTTGTTCAGGAAGCGCTAGTGTTGAAATATCATCTTTAGAAACATCAAAGGTGAGATGCGTACAATCTTTAGGAATATTTTCGTTTGAGCGGGATGCGATGTAAACGGAATGGTTTTCTTGTAGTAGGTTGGCGATCGCGTGGCCAATGCCATAGGAACCTCCAATTAATAGTATATTTTTGCTCATGATGATTTATATGTTCCGAAGCGTTGCTCTAAAGCTTGCTTCCGATATTCAAAAATTTCATTCAGTTTTGGTTTTACGAGGAAGGGATGTGCCCATTTTCCAATAATTCCGAAGGGTAATTTATAATGAATAACATCTTCCATTTCTACGCCACCCTCTATAGGTCTTAGAAAATGCTTGTGATGCCACAAAGAATAAGGGCCAAAACGTTGCTCATCCACAAAATATTCACCCTCTTTAACGTGGGTGATTTCAGTAACCCAAGACGTTTTAATTCCTGCAATGGGAGTAACAATATATTCAATGATCTGACCGGCGTACATAGATCTCTCTCCTCCGGAAACAATATGAAATCCCATATAGTCTGGAGTGATGACCTTAAGATTCTTTGGGTCAGACAAGAATTCCCACGCTTCTTCTAGTGAAATAGGAAACCGTTGCTGTGCCCGAAGGGTAAAAATCTTCATAGACTTACGTTACGTAGGTTATCTGCCTTTTCCGTAGGTAAGTTTTCTGTTGATCCTAACCAATCTGTAAATGTCTTGTGTAATTCTATTCCTGCTACGGAATCCGAATATTTTCTTTAGAATTTGATACATCGCTTATTTTTTTCTTTAAAGGTACGGTGCAGGTATCAGATACTAAAGCATTTAAAAAAAGATTAACAGTTGTCATTGCAGCAGTTATCGTCTTTCACGAGTCGGCAACTTACTACTGCTAATAGCATGCCTAGAACAGGTGCTAACAGATAAATCCATAGACTATTTAATTGACCCGATAATACCGCAGGCGAAAGGGATCTAGCAGGATTCATGGAAGCCCCGGTAAGCGGACCAGCAAACATTGCTTCCAACAACACCACACCGCCAATAGCGATTCCGGCGATGACTCCAATTTCCTTGGCTCCTGTAGAAACGTGGATGATGACGAGCATTAAGAGGTACGAGAGAATACATTCCAAAATGAAGACTTTCCAAACTTCCCAGTTCGGTACGGTGGCTCCAAGGTTTTGTTCTTCTGGAAACATAATTAAGAGCAATACGCTCGCAATAAATGCCCCCACACATTGCGCAATCACATATTTAGGAACTTCCCTCCACGAAAATTTTTTAGCGAAAGCAAAAGCAATGGTGACGGCCGGATTGATATGAGCTCCGCTAATATCACCAAAAGCGTATATCATAGCCATCACGATAAACCCAAAGGTGAGTGCGATACCCACATGAGTGATGGTCCCTCCGGTGTATTGATCAATGACAATAGCACCCGTTCCGCAGAAGACCAAACCGAAAGTCCCAATGGCTTCAGAAATATATCGTTTCACGAAAACAAAGATAGAACGTTCAATATCATTTCATTTTAAACTTTTGTTAACAAACCTATAGGCGATCTAATTGTATTTTCGTAGAAACCAAAAAACACATATCCACAATGAAAAAATTTCTTCTATTACTCTGTGTGCTAGTTGCTTCTAGTGCTGTCTACGCACAGTTGGAAACCCCTGCACCCAGTCCGTTTCAAAAAATGGAACAAAAAGTAGGACTAACCGATATTACGTTAGAATATTCCCGACCCTCCATGAAAGGTCGTAATATCTTTGGCGGATTAGTACCTTTTGATAAAGTATGGCGTACCGGGGCCAATGAAAATACGAAAGTTACCTTCGACACCGATGTTGAGATTGGTGGAAAAACCGTAAAGGCCGGAACGTACGCGATTTACACAAAACCTATGGCTCAGAATTGGGAAATTATGTTCTATACAGACACCAATAATTGGGGATTGCCTCAGGAATGGGACGAGAGCAAAGTTGCTGCGAAAGTAACCGCTCCAGTATATCCTTTACCAACAGATATTGAGACCTTCACCATGTCATTTGATGATGTTACCAACGATGGCGTGAACCTAGGGATGATGTGGGAGCGTACATATGTAGCTGCTCCTATCAAAGTGCCTACTGATAAAATGGTAACGGCCAATATCGAACGGGTCATGGGCGGTCCTTCTGCCAATGACTACTATCAGGCTGCCGTCTATTATTTACAAGCCGGAAAAGATATGGAAAAAGCGAAGACTTGGATTAACAAGGCGATCGACATGCGGGAGCAACCAGCCTTTTGGTTCTATCGTCAAAAATCGCTGATTTATGCCGAATCGGGAGATAAGAAAGGAGCTGTAACGGCTGCTAAGAAATCGTTAGAACTGGCAAAAGAAGCAGGAAATAGTGACTACGTGGCATTAAACACCAAATCCCTGAAAGAATGGGGCGCCATGTAATCGAGACATTTTAATTAAAAGAAAAGCACCGATTTCGGTGCTTTTTTTATGCATATACTTTTTTGAGTTCGTTGCGGTATTCGGAAGGACTCTTACCGGTATACGCCTTAAACTTCTTACTGAAATGAGAAAAGTTATTGAACCCGCATTCAAAGCAAATATCCGTGATGCTTCGTTGTTCTTCCATCAGTAACTTGGAAGCGTGTACCAATCGATATTCATTGACAAACTGCGTGAAGGTCTTGTTGGTTTTCTTTTTGAAATACCGACTAAAAGCGGGCGCTGTCATGTTCACTAACTGGGCTATTTCTGAAAGTGAAATAGTACGTTTGAACTCCTTGCTAACAAAACAATAGATGGTGTCAAGCCGTTCGGTATCTTGTGGTTTCGATTCTAATACTACCTGTTCTACATTCAATAAAGTGTAATCTTCAGCATCTGCCAACAGTTTTAGAATATTCAAAAATTCTAGTAACCGAGTGTACGTATCTAACTGTTCTAGTTCTTCTAATCGTGGGCCGACTACTTTTTTTGTAGTATCATGGAATGCTATTCCTTGTTTTCCCCGAACAAATAACTGTTTGATCGATTGCATTTCCGGTACATTGAAGAAATCGGTACCCAAGAAATCTTCTTTTACCTGAATGACCACTTCGCTCTTGTTTCCGGTGAGTCGGTCTGTAAATCCAAAATGCGGCAGGTGTGCTCCAATAAAGATCAGATCGCCATCGCTATAATAAGAAATGTGATTCCCAATATGACGTTTTCCTGACCCTCCATTAACATACACGATTTCCATTTCCGGGTGAAAATGCCAATTCGGAACCAAATTATTAGAGGCGCTCTCATACTTACTCACTTTTAACGAACTGCCAAAGGAGGGTCTAATAGCTTCTAAGGATGGCGTTTTAGAATTTTTCATAGTTGAAAAATAAGGATTGCTGTGATATTCTGAATGTGCAAAATTACCTTAAATATGTAGTATTTTAACCTTATTAAAACGTTAAGTGTATGTTATTGATAATTAAGAACAGGTTTCTGCTAAAACAGTGGAGGTATACTGTTGGTTTTCGGCGCATCTTTGTATCACAAACCTTTAAAACCAATGTTATGAAAACACTTAAAAACATTTTAGTAGGAATCGCTTTAATCGCCACAACATTAGGCTTACACGCAAATGATGCACGAATTATTGTTTCTGAAGAGAACAATGTAACGATCACCGAAGAGAACGATCTCGTTGAAGTATCGGTTCTTAATACACAACAGGAGATGTTTCAGTTACTAATCATTAGTCCGGAAGGAAAAATTGTCTTTGATGGATTTTTAGGAAACGAAGCAAGCCTCGGAAAGCAATTTGATTTTAACTCGGCTGCCGCCGGCACGTATAAGTTCAAGTTCGTGACCGGAAGTGGAGCCACCTTTTCCTATGATGTAACCGCCGGAAACTAAGTTGGCGTTACATTTGTTAATTAATCGTGGTTGAAGGGAGTTGGAAACAGCTCCCTTTTTCTATGCGCTTTTACCGCTTATCCCTTGAATTATCAATGCGAGCCCCATTACCAGTGCGCAGCCCACTACATTTAACCAGAGATAAGGCATAAGGTCAATATACCAAACAATAATGATAATTACTTGTGTGATCAACGCGGCTACGAAGGTGGCCTGACTCTTCACAAATTTTATAAAAAAGGCAAGTAAGAAAATACCTAACACATTTCCGTAGAAAATAGAGCCAATGATATTCACCAACTGGATCAAATTATCAAAAAGATTGGCAACGCTGGCCACCCCAATAGCGATCACTCCCCACAACAAGGTGAACCATTTAGAAGCACGTACATAATGTTTCTCTGAACGGCCCGGCGTATTACGTTTGTAGAGATCGATGGCGGTAGTAGATCCTAAAGCATTTAATTCGGAAGCCGTAGAAGACATGGCAGCACTAAGGATCATCGCAAGCAGTAAACCAATAATCCCTCGTGGCAGATTGTTCAATATAAAGTGAATAAACACGTAATCCTTATCGTTCGTTTCGGCTTCAGGGTTGGCTTTTTTGATCAAGGTGCGTCCTGTTTCTCGTAAACGTGACTCGGTTTTATTAAGTTGCGTGATTTCTTGCTGAATGGTAGTTGCTTCGGAAGCATCTTCCGTACGGGCAAATTGCAATTGTTTGGTGCGTATCTCTTGTTCTAATTCTTTTTTATCGGCTTCCAGCGCTACATATTTTGAAGCGTATTCTGAAGCCATGACGTCCTTCACGGCTGCCGGGTTAAAATGTAAGGGCGAACTATTGAATTGGTAGAACACAAAAACCATGACGCCCACGAGCAGAATAAAAAACTGCATCGGCACTTTTAGCAAACCGTTCATGACAAGGCCAAGCTGACTCTCACGGATGGATCTTCCCGAAAGATAACGTTGCACCTGACTTTGATCGGTTCCGAAGTAGGAAAGCGCTAGAAAGCTTCCGCCGATGATCCCACTCCAAAATGTATATCGATTTTCAAAATCAAAGGAGAAGTCCAACACCTCCATTTTCCCATTGCTACCTGCAATTTGCAAGGCCTTACTAAAGGAGATGTCCAGCGGCAGATAATTCAGAATCAACAAAAAAGCAAACAACATCCCCATAAAGATCACGGCCATCTGCTGCTTTTGGGTCACACTAACAGCTTTGGTGCCACCGCTCACCGTATAGATGATCACCAAAGCACCAATGATGATATTTAGATATAACAAATTCCACCCTAACACGGCAGAAAGAATAATGGAAGGCGCAAAGATGGTAATCCCGGCTGCGAGTCCGCGTTGAATTAGGAAGAGGATGGCCGTTAAAGTACGTGTTTTTAGATCAAAGCGTGATTCTAAATATTCGTAAGCCGTATACACATTGAGTTTGTGATACAACGGGATGAACACCATACAAATAATGATCATCGCAATGGGTAGACCAAAGTAAAATTGCACAAAGCCCATCCCATCGTGAAAGGCTTGTCCCGGTGTCGATAAGAAAGTAATAGCGCTAGCCTGAGTAGCCATAACACTGAGTCCGATCGTCCACCATTTGGCATCGTTTCCACTTTTCAGATAATCGCTAACGCTTTTACTCCCGCGCGATTTGTAGGTTCCGTAGAGCACAATAAAGGTCAAGGTTCCTATAAGAACCATCCAATCGATCTGCTGCATCAAGTAAAGGTTTTCATCAAATAGTAGAAAAGAATGATATAGGTTGCGTTAAAAACCAACACCAAAGTGTAACGAAACTTCCAAGCGCCTTCTTTTTTTGTAGGTGTATCCGCCATTATTTTCCGATAGATAAAAGGTTAGCAAATAGGCGGTAGGCTCCTGAAACACCAGCAGGAAGTTCTCTAAAGAAACTCAAACCAGTATAAATGTAATATCCTTTACCATAGGAGGCGACCAAGAGTGCACCTTGGGAACTCGCTTCTCCCGGATCGTTCATTTCTAAAATTGGCGTAAATGCCGGATCCCATTGATTAGGGAAATATAATCCCCGCTCCTGAACCCAGCCATTGAAATCGGCTTGGGTAATTTTGTTCGGTTCGTTCAATACAGGATGTTCTGGCGCTAGGAAGGTGACGCTGGATTGTTCATCGGTTACGCGATCTCTGGATAATTGCAACGAATAGGGAGCAATGTTTTCTGAGACCATTCTTCGGTTGGTGTTGTATTGTACCAAGACCGTTCCGCCCTGTTGAACATAGGTATTGAGAATTTGTTGTTTATACGCCAGTTCGGGCACCGTATTGTACGCTCGAATTCCCACAACCACAGCATCGAAATCTTTTAGAATAGCTGTTGTAATGTTTTCAGGGGAAAGCGTCGTCACATAATACCCAATATACCGTAAGCTTTCAGGAATCACATCTCCAGCGCCTTCAATGTAGGCAATTCGATCGCCTTCTTTCTCTAGATCGATACGTACGACTTTGGATTTGCTGGGCAATAATACACGTTGATAAGGAATGTGTTCGTAATCGATGATCGCTAATTCTTTATCGTAAAAAGAATCTCCTACGGTGAGTAAGGGCTGTATAAACCCTTCACTGGCGTTCTTTGGTGGCTGAAGTGTGAATAAAAAGGTTTGAGAAGTTCCTGATTTCGAAATCGTAAAGGCTTGCGTGGCGGGTGTTACCTTCCAACCTTCCGGATGATTGATCTGAAGCGTACCGCTTACATTATCACGACCCGCCCGAACCGTTACCGGGATTTGTTTTTCATCTTTCGTAGCAAAGATCATCACTTTTTCGGGAACACTTACCGTTACTTCCGGAAGGATTTCCAGCGGTTGATAGACCTCTCCATGCACCGGGTCGGTGTATTTATAGACCACATCTCTGGTAACCGAAAGGGTCGCTCTTCCCAATCCCAATGTAAAGACAACTTGTTCCGGAGCCGAACTTTCCGGCATCCCGATCATTTTTTCGGGGGCCTCATACATTCCGAGGCTACCTTCTTTATTTAACCAATAGGGCGTTGAAGGTAGGCCGTTTTTTAAGGTTCTTTTTTCTGAATACTCCAAACGTTCATTGGCCGCCAGCGTACTATTTCGATTAGTAATAATAGTACCCGAAGCAGTACTGATAGATTGCAACACTACAGGAAAATCACTGCGATTGATGGCTTCTACCGTAAGCTCATACGAGCCATTAGGCGTTACTTCATTGGTGTTTGCCACAGCTTCTAAGAAGATCCCGCCACAATCTAAAATGATCTCTTCAAGTTCTTTCATTTTGATAGTGCGCCAATGCGGATCCGGTAATTGTTTCACCAGTTCATACGCTTGCAGTAAAGGACGAATCATAGAAGACGGATTCTTAAAATCGAAGTCATCTTCCAACGGATACAAGATAGCCCCGATCATTTCTCCACCTTCAATGCGAGACCAACTGGTGTCGATACCTTCAAACAAACCTTCTTTGTTTTCCGGAAAATCTCCTTTTAAGAATTCTAAATATTCTGTTTGATTGCCACGTGAACCGCTACTTCCAAAGCCTTGGGATTTGTGCATGCTTCTACTCAAGGCGGCGATTTCTCCATTGCTTAGCCCTAGTGACGGATAATAATTTCCTGTTTCTACTTCGATTAACTTGCTTTTATCTGCTTTCTCAAAGTTTTCTTGACTTCCGTAAAACCACCACGAGGTATTAAAGAAAAGACGTTTAGGCTGCCACGCGCCAAATTCTGTTATCGTTTCGGGATAGCTAGTGGCACTTCCTACCAGATCAAAGGCTTCCATGCTTAACATGGCAGAGGCTGTGTGGTGGCCGTGGGTGGTTCCTGGGTTTCTGTGATTAAACCGATTGATGATCACATCGGGTTTAAATTTTCTAATGGCGCGAACCACATCACCCAACACGGCATCTTTATTCCAGATATCCAACGTTTCATCAGGGTGTTTTGAATACCCAAAATCATTGGCTCGTGTAAAAAACTGTTCACCACCATCGGTGCGTCGCGCTGCCAGTAATTCTTGCGTGCGAATTACCCCGAGCAATTCTCGAATTTCGGGTCCGACTAAATTCTGTCCTCCATCGCCTCGCGTCAACGACAAATAGGCTGTACGTGCATGAACGTCATTGCTGAGGTAAGAGATCAATCGCGTATTCTCGTCATCAGGATGCGCTGCGATATACATAGCAGACCCTAAAAAATTAAGTTTCTGCAGCTTGTGATAAATTTCAGAAGCTGTGGGTTTTTGAGGTGCTTGTGAATAGCAGAAAAAAGTAGAAACAAAGAAAGCCAGTAAGAGCGTTGCAAATGTAAAATACTTCACGAGGAGCTGATTTTGATGATGAACCAAATATATTGAAATTCAAACGGCTCTGTAGCCTGTTTGGTTTTCTTTAACAAAATCTACGTTAGAGTCCCAAGGAATCACGCCAAACCAGATGGCGATTTTGATTTTGCTGCCAATATGCAGTGCGAATGCGTTTCAGTTTAACGGCGCGAGTCACCAATGCCGTACTATCTTCCTGGGCTTTTCCAATAGCTTCTTCCCATTGTTCTATTTCAAAAGGAAATATACTCTGAAAATGTAAGGTGAGTTCTCGCTCTAACGAGGGATAGGTTACTTGATAGGTTGCCATCGAATCCCCTTGTTTCAAACTTGCAAACGCTTTGTAAGCTTGAAGCTCCCGATGTTTAAGGCGAAGGTGCTCAAAAGAAGGGATGATCATCAATTCCCCTGTGGGAAGTTCGTCAGGATTAATTCTAATAAGGTTCCAAAGTTCGTCTTCTAACCAAGTCTTTTCCAGAGTGAGCGTTGTATCTGCTTCCCCTTCAAAATACGAATGTGCTTCGATCTCAAATTGTTTTCTACGGTTGAGTTGCGTATAAACATGACCGCACCATTCCTGTACCGAATTGCTTACCTTCAACGCATGCCCTGTTTCCGCAATAGGCGAAAAGGTACTGGTCATGATCGAATACGGATAGATGCCTGTAAGAAATTTTTTGGTGGCATTGAGTTTGAGCACCGAAATCGTTTCTTCGGAAGCCTGGTTTGCTTTCACTTGTTGCTTCGGAAGAAAATCTTCTGTCACAAAAATCGTAACCGCAGTTCCTTCTCTTAACTCGCCGTAGCGAGCCTGTGTTAATTGGTAGGAGGTCAACTCAGCGGTGCCGCTGTACCAATAGCTTTTAAAGTCTTCTGAAACGGTTCTGGGTTCTGATTCTTTATGAATGTGACTTGGATCAGAATTAGGGATCAACTGATGTTCAGACTCTTTACAAGATTGAAAGAATAAGACACTCCCTATTCCGAAGAAGAAAAGAAAATAATGACGCAACATACAATTAACTTTCGATTAAAAGTACAATAAATTTATGGGCTGGTAAGCTCCATCAGCGTTTTATAGACCAACCGAGTAGGAAGCCCCATAACGTTGAAATAACAGCCTTCCAGACGTTCGATCCCAATGTATCCTATCCATTCTTGAATGCCGTAGCTTCCTGCCTTATCGTAAGGTTCATAAGTGCTGAGGTAGTATTCAATCTCCTCATCGCTCAACTCTTTGAACCAAACCTTGGTCGTGTCATTGACCGTTTTTTGAAAGTCGGCTCCCGTAAAACAGACGGACGTGATCACCTCGTGCATGTCGCCACTGAGATTTTTAAGCATTTCAATCGCTTCCGCTTTATCTTGCGGCTTTCCAATAGGGATTCCGTCTTTTACAACAATCGTATCACTCGTCACGATGATCTCATGAGGTTGAATATCGCTGAAGCCCGTGGCTTTTAGTTGTGCCAAATGGTCGGTGATGGCTTCTCTTTTTAATTCCTTCGGAAAGGTTTCATCCACAGGCCGCACATCAATCGTGAATTCTAAATCGAGTTCCTTAAAAAAATGATGACGTCGGGGAGAACCCGAAGCGAGAATGAGATGATAATCCTGTAAACGTTTTGTGAGCATTAGAGCAATTGTTTCAGCAAAAATAAAGAAAGCACTCCGGTGAACATGATACCTTTTAGCAATAGTGACAGCAAACCATAGTCTTTGGGAGTTTCGGCGTGCCACGCACGAATGCAAAAATAGATCAACGGTGCTACCACAGCGATCAAAAAATACCCTGAAAGGAAGGCGTTCTGATAAAAATTCACATAGGTGTAGTACAACACCAATAAGCTGGTCACCACCCCCATGATAAAAATTAGCGAAAGGCTTCGGCTACGACCAAGAGCAATAGGTAGGGTACTAATCCCTCCGTTTTGATCTCCATTAATATCTTCAACATCCTTTACGATCTCACGGATCCAATTCAGAATAAACGCAAATACAGCGTAGTGAAAGATGAGTTGCGATGCGGCTACATACGGCGCTCTTTCAGTCCTAATGATCACCGGATATACATCAAAGATTAGCACAATGAGTACGCCAAAGGCCACCAAAGCGGCGATCCAAATATTGTTGAGGAGGACAATCGACTTTCCAAAGGAGGCATAAAAATACAACAAGGCAGCGACGACAATAAAGATCGCAGCCAGCCCCGGACGGCCTACGTGGTTGGCAACAACAAATCCTAATCCCACCCCTATGATCGTAAGGGCCATGTAGAAGAATACGGCTTTCTTTTCAGAAATAAACCGACCCACAATGACCTTTTCAGGCTTGTTGATGGTATCAATGGTAACATCATATACATCATTGATTACATTTCCTCCGGCAGCAATGCATACACAGGCCAAAACAAACAATAAAAATATACTAGTTTCCATGGCAAGGGGTTGCCCGAGTGTTTCTAAGAATACAAACTTTACAAGCAGTTGCGTGATGGCGAGAAGCGCCAAATTGATCGGTCGTGTGATCTTGAAATAAGATACTAAAGTAGGCGAGGAGGGCATATAGCGATTAATCGTATTGCGCGCTGCTTTTCTCTTTCTGAACCCACTTTCCCTGTACTTTTAAGACTTGTTCAATCACATCACGAACACAGCCTTTACCGCCCTTTTTGTGGGAAACATATTTGGAAATTTCTTTGATCTCCGGTACAGCATCTTGAGGACAACATGGGAGGCCTACCTCTTTCATGGCATATAGATCAGGGATGTCGTCGCCCATAAAAAGTACATTCTCTCGCTTGATGTCATAAACATCCAAATATTCGTCGAGGGTATCGGTTTTATGATGCGCGCCGAGGTAAATATCAGTAATTCCCAATCCTTTTAACCGGGCTCTTACGCCTTCATTCGTACCTCCGCTGATGATACAAACATGAAACCCTTTTTCGAGAGCAGTCTTCAATGCGAAACCATCTTTGGTATGCATGGTTCGGTACATTTCGCCTTCGGTGGTGATGGAGATGGTGCCGTCGGTAAGGACGCCGTCCACGTCAAAAACAAAGGTGGTAATGTGTTGCAGGTATTCTTTATAGCTTTTTTCCATGAGTTTGTGCGATGGATTCTGTGAGTTGTTGGTAGAGCGACTGAAACGCGGTTCCTTCCAACAAATGTAGTTGTTTTTTTATCGTTTTTTCATCCCCTCGAATGGCGGGTCCGGTTTGTGCTTCGGAAGGAGACATCTCAGAAAGACGCTGTGCAGTTTCGAAGATCAACGGTTGCAAAAGTGAAAAATCCAAATCATTCTTGCTAAGAAGTTTTTCTGAAACTTGATATAGATGATTCACAAAATTATTCGCGAATACAGCAGCAAGGTGTAGCTGCGCTCTCGTTGTAGAATCGATGTTGAAAACACGATCGCTCAATTTTGAAGCTAACGAAGCTAGAACCTCATAGTCGTCTTTTTGTTCCGCTTCCAGACAGATTGGGATCTCTTTGAAAATTACCGGGCGTTTCGAAAAACTCTGCAAAGGATAAAACACTCCGCGCCGATGTGTATCAGCAATGGCTTTTATGGGTGTATTTCCGGAGGTATGAACCACCAAACCGTTTCGTTCGGGTAGGGTTTCAGAAACTTCAGCAATGGCATCATCAGCTACTGCGATGATGGTTACGGCGGCTTCCGGAAGCTCGTCTAGTTTTGGAACGATGGGGATTTCTGTAAGGTTCTGGAAGCGTGCTTGATTCCGACTAAAAACAGCAACTACTTCACAATTTTCTGAGATAGAAAAGGCTTCATAAAGGTGCTTTCCCACGTTTCCAAACCCAATAATCGCCACAGTTATCATAGTGCTAAAATACAATCTTTGAAAGAAAGATCGCGACAGGCGTTGTGTCAAAATTTAGAATCGGAATATCTCCTAATTTCATTATAATTTACAGTTGGTTTTCAGTATTTTTGCACAAAATTTTTGCTCATGCAAAAGAAAATAGCAGCGTTTCTCTTTTCTACCCGACTCACTTCCTTTTTGTTCATTGCTTTTGCCGTTGCCATGGCCGTAGGAACTTTTTTAGATGCTTCTTCGGAAACATCACCCACACCGTATTCCCGCGAACTTATATATAATGCTTGGTGGTTCGAGCTTATCATGGTGTTGTTTGTGGTGAATTTTATCGGAAATATTTTTCGCTTTCGCCTTTACAAAAAAGAAAAATGGGCAACACTTACGCTACACCTCTCTTTTATCTTAATTCTCATAGGTGCGGGCGTAACGCGCTATTTGGGCTACGAAGGTGTCATGCATATCAGAGAAGGCGCCACAGAGAATACTTTTTTGAGCGAACATACCTATCTGAAAACCTTTATTGATGGGAATTATGAAATTAATGGAGTGCTGCAACGCCGTAATCTTCCGCCCAAAAGATTGAATCTTTCAGATCGCTTGGATAATGATTTTAGTATTGAAACCGACTATAACCAACAACCGCTCACCATTCGCTATAAAGATTTTATTAAGAATGCCAAGCAAGGATTGATTATTTCTGAAGGAGGCGAACAATACCTAAAAATTGTCGAAGCGGGCGATGGAAATCGGCATGACCACTGGCTCAAAGTAGGGGAGGTGGCAAATATTCACAACATCCTCTTTGCGGTGAATTCACCTACCGAAGGAGCCGTCAACATCACCTACGATGAAGCAACCGATGCGTATACCATCAAAGCACCATTTGAAGGAACGTACATGCGCATGGCCGATCAAGCTCAAGGCACGGTGGCTGCCGATAGCGTGCAACCTTTGATGTTACGTTCGCTGTATCAGATGGCGGGAATGGCGTTTGTGATTCCTGAACCTATGGCTGAAGGCCGACAAGGAGTAATGAAAGCGGGGCTTAACGAAAAGACCAATCAAGATGCGCTTGTTGTTGAAGTGGCTTCTGGAGGGGAAACGCAAACTGTGGAACTTTTGGGAGGAAAAGGTACGAGTCCGAATCCACAATCGGTGGAAGTAGGCGGACTTACCGTGTACCTCAGTTATGGTTCTGAAGCGTATGAATTACCCT
>CEVM01026953.1_pt1 | contig 47881 bp, 48 predicted proteins | sample 531481 | NCBI WGS metagenome assembly CEVM01 (sample SAMEA2623649, study PRJEB7988) | marine metagenome | biome: marine biome (ENVO:00000447); feature: mesopelagic zone (ENVO:00000213) & marine oxygen minimum zone (ENVO:01000065); material: "saline water (ENVO:00002010), including plankton...
TAGATTTCTCATATCGTAAGATAATAAGAATCGTTGGAGATGACGACGTTGATAGGCTATAGGTGTAAGTGCAGCAATGCATTCAGCCGAGTAGTACTAATTTTTCGAAGGCTTTTCTCAATAGTTTTTTTATGACTTGTGTTTTAATATTCTGATAAAATCGCGATTAAATTTCCATAAAGCTTACCGGTGACAATAGCATAGAGGCCACACCCGTTCCCATCTCGAACACGGAAGTTAAGCTCTATAGCGCCGATGGTACTACACGGGAGACTAGTGTGGGAGAGTAGGACATTGCCGGTATTTATTTTTTCCTTATATTTGTATATTACATCTAATATGCAGTCAACAAAATCATTCAAATCAACTTCGTCAGAAGAAACATTTAATTTTGCAAAGAATTTTGCTCATTCAGTAGCATATGGATCTGTGATTCTCTTAAGAGGAGATCTAGGTTCTGGAAAAACTACTTTTTCTAAAGGATTTTCTGAAGGATTAGGCTTTGATGATATTATTTTATCTCCAACCTATCCAATTTTAAATGAATACTCATTGAATGATCAATATTTATATCATTTTGATTTATATCGATTAAAATCAATAGGTGAATTTTTAGAAATTGGTGGATTAGAGTATTTAAGTAATCATAAAGCAATTACATTAATAGAATGGCCAGAATTAATTGAGAGCATTGATATAAACAATAAAATTGAAATACAATTTGAACATATATCCGATAATGAAAGATTGATAACGATACTATAATGAATATCCTAGGAATTGAATCGTCTTCAAAGCAATGCAGTGTTGCTATTAGTGTCGGTAAAGATATATATGAATCATCTTCAGCGATTAATAACGACAGTGCAACTAGCTTGCCTGTCATGATAGAAAAAATGATGAATAAACTGTCATTAACATTTAAGGAATTAGATGGAATTGCAGTATCGATGGGACCAGGGTCATTCACTGGACTTAGAATAGGGTTAAGTTATGCTAAAGGATTGGCGCTCACATTAAATATCCCTATTATTCCAGTATCCACTTTTGATTTAGTGTTGTTGCCTAGAGTAAAAGATCTTACAGAAGATTTAGTGACAGTTATCATACACTCACATGGGAGTACAGTTTATCAATCGAGGTATATATTAAAAAATGATTCTTATATTTCAGAGGAAGATCCTACATCAATATCTATTAAGGATTTATCATCAAAAAATAATGGAATGATAATGTATTATGGTCCAGAACATTTAATCGATAGTATTAACACCCTATCTTCAAACGTTAATCTTGTTGCTCCTGCAGTGAAAGATATATTAGAGATAGGGATGAAAAATTTTGATTTGTTAAAAACAAAATCTATTAACAACTTAGTACCTAACTACATAGGATCGTTTAATACGGGAAAATAATGAATTGGTTTACAAGAAAAGATAAAAATATTCAAGATTCGAATAAGAAAGAACTGCCTAGTGATTTATGGAAAAAATGTAATTGCGGTGAAATTCTTTATAGTCCAGAGTTAGAGTCCGCAAATTTTATTTGCCATCATTGTAATTTTCATTTTCCAATTTCTAGTCAAAAGTATATTGATATAATTCTTGATGACGCATATGAAGTTTTATTCGAAAATATCTTATCAACCGATATGTTAAACTTTAAAGCCAATAAGACATATGAAGACATTTTAAAAAATGTGCCAGAAAATAAAGAAGCAGTGGATTGTTATTATGGATCAATTAATAGTAAGAAAATAGTGATTTCAATTATGAATTTCAAATTCATAGGTGGAAGTATGGGTAGTGCTGTAGGCGAAAAAATTTCCAAATCTATCAATTTTGCATCAAAAAAAAATTGTCCATTAATTATTTTATGTCAATCTGGCGGTGCTAGAATGCAAGAAGGTGCGCTATCACTTATGCAGCTATCTAAGATAAGTACTCATTTAGCAAAATTTGCAAAAAAAGGAGGACTGTATATCTCAATTCTTACCTATCCTACTACAGGCGGAGTTACTGCAAGCTTTGGAATGCAAGCAGATATTACTATAGCAGAACCTAAAGCATTAATTGGATTTGCTGGTCAGCGGGTTATTAAGCAAACTATAAATCAAGAATTACCAGATAATTTTCAGACTGCAGAATTTTTATTAGAAAAAGGATTTATAGATTTGATAGTAGATAGAAATAATTTACAGAATAAATTAGACAACATATTATCTCTCTTAAAATGAATAATAATACAATTATCATTCTAGACTTTGGATCTCAATATACACAGCTAATTGCACGACGTGTAAGAGAAATTGGGGTATTTTCTGTCGTACTTCCTTGTGATGTTGATACAGATAAGATTCAATCATTCAATCCGATGGGTATTATTCTATCTGGAGGCCCAGAAACAGTAACAAAAGCGAATACACCTAAAATTAATAAAGCCTTATTTGATTTTCACACTCCGCTCTTGGGTATTTGTTATGGAATGCAAACGATGGCTCAAGAATTAGGTGGTATGGTTGTTAGTTCTGATAAAAGAGAATTTGGTCATGCCAATGTAAAACAAGTAGAACACTCTATATTATTTGATGGAATTCATTTAACTGATGATTCACTAGACGTATGGATGAGCCATGGTGACAAAGTAGGTAAATTACCTGATAATTTTACTACAATAGCAAAATCTGATAATTGTTCGATTGCTGGATTTCAGAATAAAGAAAAGTTATGGTTTGGATTGCAATTTCATCCAGAAGTCACACATACTAATCAAGGATCAAAGATTTTAAGTAACTTTGTTTATACGGTCTGTAAATGTGAAAAAAATTGGGAGACTTCAGACATCATAAAGTCAATGATTGCTGCTGTGAAAGATCAAGTAGGTAATGACAAGGTATTGCTTGGCTTATCTGGTGGAGTAGATTCATCTGTAGTTGCAATGCTGTTAGATAAATGCATTAAAGAAAATCTAATTTGTATTTTTGTAGATCATGGGTTACTAAGATTGGATGAAGTAGAAGAAGTGATGAGTACGTTTCAAGACTTAGGAATTAATATTCAGTTATCAGAAGCTAGCGATATTTTCCTGAATCGACTAAAAGGCGTGACCGATCCAGAAAAGAAAAGAGTAATTATCGGAAATACATTTATTGACGTTTTTGAAAAAGAAGCAAAGAAGATTAAAGATGTTCAATGGCTTGCACAAGGGACTATTTATCCAGATGTGATTGAATCATCATCTGATGGAGATAAATCTAGCGTAATTAAATCGCATCATAATGTGGGTGGATTGCCAGAAAGAATGGATTTGAAATTAGTAGAGCCTATTAGAGATTTATTCAAAGATGAAGTGAAAAAGATTGGAAAAGAATTACATACTCCTGAGCACATTTTAAAAAGACATCCATTTCCTGGACCTGGATTAGGCATTAGAATTATGGGAGAAGTAACAAAAGATAGAATTGACATATTACAAAAAGCGGATAAGATTTTTATTGATGAATTAAAAGCAGCAAACTTGTATGACTCTTTGAGTCAAGCCTTTGTTGTATACCTTCCTGTAAAATCAGTAGGTGTTGTTGGTGATGAGAGAAGATATGAAGATGTTTTAGCTTTAAGAGCAGTAGAGACTGTTGATTTTATGACAGCCACATGGGCTCATCTTCCTTACGACTTTATTGGAAAAGTTTCTAATCGTATTGTAAATGAAATCTCAACAGTCAGTAGAGTTGTTTATGATTGTACGGGTAAGCCGCCGGCTACAATTGAATGGGAATGACATGATTTGTATCAAAACAGATATACCACAAGAAATTTGTGATATTGATGATGAATTGAAAGCAATCTATCACAGCAAAGACACTGTTTGTATTTGGGTTTTTAAAACCAGAGAAGATAGAAATAGATTTATGAACGAAACTATTGGAATGCTAAAAGATGAAAGACAAATACACTATGAAAAAAATTACAGTTAGTATACTTTTTATATTATTCATGGGGCTTGTAGCTTGGCAGAATAGAGTTAATATTACTGTCTGGGCACTTCCCAAAATTTTAAATATTGTAAAGCCAGTTCTATCTGTAGGATCTTCCAATTGGCAAGAAGGCCCTTCTCTTGAAAATAAAACATTGGATACAAGGCCTAATATCATTTTAATTCTTGCAGATGATCTAGGATTTAATGATATCTCGCTTTACAACGGAGGAGCAGGAAGCGGCTCTTTAATGACTCCTAATATTGATCAAATTGCATATGAAGGTGTTCTTTTTGAAAATGGATATGCAGCCAATGCAATATGTGCTCCATCAAGAGCATCTATTATGACCGGGCGTTATTCAACCCGATTTGGATTTGAATTTACCCCACTTTTTCCAGGTGCTTTTACATTGTTCAAATGGATAAATGAGATTGAGAATCCAGAGCTTAAATCAGAGATAGATCAAAATATTGCCACAGTGTCAAAACATGTCTTTAGTGCAGGTCTTCCCACTGAAGAGATTACTATTGCTGAAGCATTACAGGATGCAGGTTATTATACAGCCCATGTTGGAAAATGGCATTTAGGACGAATAGATGGCAGCCATCCTAATGATCAAGGATTTGATGATAGTTTGCTTTTGGATGGAGGACTTTATTTACCTGAAAATGATAAAAATGTTGTTAACTCAAAATTTGATCATCCTGTCGATAAAATGATTTGGTCTAGATCTCAATTTAGTGCATCATTTAATAAAAGTCCGAGTTTTGCACCGGGAGGATATCTTACTGATTATTACACCGATGAAGCAATTCAAGTAATAGAAAAAAATAAACATCAACCCTTCTTTCTGTATTTAGCTCATTGGGCAGTTCATAATCCATTGCAAGCTTTAAAAAGCGATGTTGAATCTATTAGCCATCATACTCAGGGGCATAATTTGCAAGTCTACTCTGGTATGATTAAGGCATTAGATAGAAGTGTAGGACGCATCGTTGATGCATTAGAAGAAAATGGATTAACAGACAATACCTTGATTATTGTTACCAGCGATAATGGAGGAGCGAGTTATATCGAACTTGCTGATATCAATAAACCTTATCGTGGGTGGAAGCTGACCCATTTTGAAGGAGGGATGCATATTCCATTTATGGCTAAGTGGCCTAATCAAATTAAAGCTGGAACGAAATTTATGCCCGCAGTACATCATAATGATATTTTTCATACCATTGTAGCTGCAGCAAATGCCGATCTTCCTAATGATAGAACATTAGACGGAGTAGATTTTTTACCTTTTATCACTGGAGACAAGAAAGGTATACTTCATGAAACTTTATTTTGGAGACAAGGACATCAGCAGACTGTACTCCATCAAGGCTGGAAATTGATTAGAACAAATAAACCTAATAACAAGTGGTTGTTTCATCTTGAACAAGATCCAACTGAACAAAATAATGTCGCTGCTGACTATCCAGAAAAAGTACAATTATTAGAAGCGCTACTCGATACACATAACTTAGAGCAAGTAGAGCCGTTATGGCCAAGCGCTATTAATGCCCCAATATTAATTGATAAGCATACAGGTGAAAAATATGAAAAAGGCGATGAATATATATACTGGCCAAACTGATCATTATGCATAAAGAAGATCGCATATCAATTGAATCATTTAAAAAAGAATATATATCAGATTTTTATGCCTTAAATAAAGAATGGATTGAAGAATCTTGGCAATTAGAGGAGTCAGATATAAATGACCTATCTAATCCTGGGAAATATATTATTGATAAGGGAGGAGAAGTTTTTTTTGCTATTAAAAATGATAAGGTAATTGCTACTGCCGCAATGGTATATATGAATAATAGAATATTTGAGTTAGCAAAAATGACGGTAGCACAAGAATGTCGCAGACTTGGAGTAGCTAATCAATTGATGGATCAGTGTATTAATTTCGCAAAAGAAAATAATGCATTGAAAATCGTTTTAATTACTAATAGTTCCTTGATTATTGCAAGGAACTTATATGACAAATATGGGTTCAAAGAAATAGCACTAGATTCTGATAAATACGGTGATAGGGGAAACGTAAAAATGACCTTAAATTTAGTAAAAGATAAATAATTATGTCTTCTATAACAGTCAATGAAGCTTTTGCTCTTGGAGCGCCACTAGTATTATTATTAATAGTAATTGAGGCGATTTTCTCACATTGGAAGCAAAAAGGATATTATAATGTAGGTGATACTTTAGCTACTATCGGTCTTTTAGTAGGTAATATGGTGACGCATGTATTAATAAAAGGCGGTACTTTAGGTCTGCATTTCTATCTTTATCAATTTCGTATTATTGACTTAATTGGAACCCTACCAACTTGGTCTCTCTGGCTTATGACTATTATATTAATTGATTTAGTTTTCTATTTTTACCATCGCTTGTCTCACCGTAGTCGTTTTCTTTGGGCAGTGCACATGAGTCACCATTCAAGCGAAGAGATGAATTTTGCTGTTTCTTTCCGACAAGCTTGGTTTGGACCTATCTCTAAAATACCTTTTTTTATTGTTTTACCATTAATGGGTTTAGACCCGACTATGATTGCGGTATGTGGTGTCTTGAGTACTCTTTGGGGAGTAGTTGGGCATACACAAATGATTAGAACTCTTGGTCCTGTAGAATGGATTTTTAATACCCCATCTCATCATCGTGTTCACCATGGTTCTAATCCAGAGTATATTGATAAGAATTATGGTAATGTGTTTATAATTTGGGATCGAATTTTTGGTACTTTTGAACCAGAACGTGCACCAGTTAAATATGGTTTAGTGAAGAATGTTGAAACATATGATCCAGTAAAGATTACTTTTATGGAATGGCAATCATTGTTTCGTGATATGTATAATGCAAATAGCATCAAAGAAGCTTTAGCATATTTTTTCAATCCTCCTGGTTCACAGGTTATTAAAAAAGAGGATAATAATAGTATTACTTAATATATTGGGAAATTATGTGTGGAATAGTTGCTTATAAGGGAAATAAAGATTGTCATCCAATTCTATTGGACGGTCTGAAGAGACTAGAATACCGTGGATATGATTCTGCTGGAATAGCTTGTCTTTTTGATAGCAAGATTTCTATTACTAAACGTGCTGGAAAAGTAAAAGAGCTTCAAGAAGCCATTAATACAAAGAAAATATCTAAAGATTTTTCTACAATAGGAATTTCTCATACGCGATGGGCTACTCACGGAGAGCCAAATCACAAAAATGCGCATCCGCATATAGACCAAAGTAAAAAAATTACATTGGTGCATAATGGTATTATCGAAAATTATAATTCTATTAAAAAATTTCTTTTATCAAAGAAAATCCAATTTAAATCAGATACTGATACAGAAGTTTTAGTTCAGTTAATTGGATATTTTTATAACCAAGGAAAACTAAGTTTTGAAGAGTCAGTTCGCGCAGCTTTACAGAGAGTAGACGGCGCATATGGGATTGTAGTATTAAATATTGATTTTCCAGAAATGATGATAGCTGCAAGAAAAGGAAGTCCTTTAGTTCTAGGATTAAAACAAGGAGAATTTTTTATAGCAAGTGATATATCTCCTATAATCAAGCATACTAAAAAAATTATTTATCTTAATGAAGGCGAAATGATTGTTATTAATAAAGAAAAATATGAAATCAAATCAGTTAATAAAAATTTAGTTTTACCAAAGAAAATAGAAACAATAGATATTAAAATCGACGATCTTGAAAAAGGTAATTTCGATTATTTCATGCACAAAGAGATTCATGAACAATCTGATACTATTTTAAATACATTTAGAGGAAGAGCTCTTAAAGATGATATTCTATTAAGCGGTTTATCTGATTATTGGAAAGATATAAAAAATGCTGACAGAATTTATATTACTGCATGTGGAACTTCTTGGCATGCAGGTCTTATAGGAAAAAAATTAATTGAGAAGTTTGCGCGAGTGCCAGTGCATGTAGAATATGCATCTGAGTTTAGATATAACACTAGCTTAATTAATAAGAAAACTATCGTTATAGGTATATCACAATCAGGAGAAACTGCTGATACTTTAGCTGCTATTAATAAAGCAAAAGATGTAGGAGCATTAACAATTGGTATATGTAATGTCGCTGGAAGTTCAATATCTAGAATCACCGATTGTGGAGTCTTTACAAGATGTGGACATGAGATTGGTGTTGCATCTACTAAAGCTTTCACTGGACAAATATCTGTATTGTACCTATTTGCTTTAAAATTAGCATATAGTAAAAGAACAATATCCAAGCTTAGCTTAGTTAATCATATTAAAGATGAATATGATTTAGTTAAACGAATAAAATCTGTATTAATGATGGAAGATACTATTAAGAAAATAGCAGTGAAGTATAAAGAAGCTTCAGGTTTTCTTTATTTAGGAAGAGGACTAAATTTCCCTATTGCTTTAGAAGGAGCTCTGAAGTTAAAAGAAATATCTTATATACATGCAGAAGGCTATCCTGCGGCTGAGATGAAACATGGTCCAATTGCATTAATAGACAAAAATATGCCGACAGTTTTTATAGTACCGAAAGATCGTACCTACCATAAAATTCTTTCAAATATAGAAGAAATTAAATCTAGAAAAGGTAAAGTTATTGTTATAACAAATCATAAATCAAAAACTTTAGAGAGTTTGAGCGACGACTTAATCGTATTACCAAAAACAAATTCTTATCTATTTTTAATTTTAGCAACAATTGTACTGCAATTGTTTGCATTCTTTATTGCTGTAGCTAAGGGTTGTGATGTAGATCAACCAAGAAATCTTGCAAAATCTGTGACTGTTGAATAAGAAGACTTTATATTTCTTTTTAATTTGGGTATTTGGTTTTTTTGCTCTCCTATCTTTTGATTTGTTTGTAGAAGGATTTGTTTTTGAATGGCTACAATGGAATGGAACAGAAAAAAATGATTGGTTTTTTGCATTATGGTGGGGAGTCGTTGTAGTCTGGTTTTTCTATGGAATAATTACCTTATATCAAAAATTGAAAGTAGATTAGATTCAAATGAATAAAATATTAATATTTTCAATGTTCTTTTTATCCTTTCTTTATTCACAGCAACAAATGAGTTCAGAGGGAACTGTGTTTGGTACTCTTAATAATAATACGGAAACAAGAATTATTAAAGAGTACTACGATGACCATAATATCAGTATTAAGATAGAGCGTACCGTAAAAGGGAATATGAATCATGGTATCTATAAAGATTATTATGAAAATGGACAGATTCGTACTGATGCAACATACAAAAATGGAGCATTAGACGGATCTTATACTTTTTACCATGAAAATGGTGAAATTTATGTTCAAGTTAATTATAGAAAAGGGGACTTAGACGGTCTTATCACTTTTTATAAGCCCAACGGAAAAGTTTTAGAAAAAGTTGTGTACAAAGACGGAGATCCGGTTAAAAAGAAATCAAGATAGTTTTATTTTATTGTTATGCTCACACATATTATTCATTATTCTCTCCATCTTTTAGCACCTTTTGTATTTGGAAAGGTTTTATTTAAAAATCATTGGTGGAATGCTAGTCTAATTATGATAGCTACAATGGCAATAGACTTAGATCATTTACTATCTAGTCCTATTGTTGATTTTAATCGCTGTAGCATAGGATTTCATCCATTACACACTATCTGGGCAGCAGCTTTGTACGGCATTATGTTGATAATCCCTTCATGGAAATGGCGCGCAGTTGCCATAGGCTGTTTATGGCATCTATGTACAGATTTAATTGATTGTTTGATTTAATATTTTTATAATGAATCCTATGAGAAAAATACTTTTTATTCTGTTTATCTCACTAGTAATAGCTCAAAATTCTAACGATGATTATCTTAAGCTAGAATTAAACAAAGCTGTAGATGAGATTAATAGTAAAAAATTTAATAGTGCAATTGCTAGAATCGAGAAAAATGATTTTTCTGAATCTATTCTTTTAAATCATGCCTTAGTATTAAAAATGAAAGCTTCTCATGGTAATGGAGATTTAAAAAAAGCATTATCAGTAAGCAAAGATATTAACTCTAGTATGCTAGAGCCTAATCTTCAAACAATTTATCATATAGAAATGGGAGATATTTTTTCAGAGATAGGATTTTTTGATAAATCCTTTGAATACTATTTATTTGCTAACAAAAGCAATGTTGATTTAAGATCGAATAAACGTATTCATCAACGACTTAAAAAATTAGTTAGAATGGAATTAGATGAGCAACACATTGGTTTACTATTATTAACGGAAGATAATCCTATCAATATCAATATCTTAATGCTAGCACAATCTTTTTCTATGGCAAGAAATAGTTCGAATGATTTGAAAGATGTGTTTTCTTCAATTGATTATAATATGCTACCAAGAGAATTAAGATCTTCTCATCGATATCTTAAGAAGAATATTTCAAATAATAATTCATTTGGACTGAAGATGGGAGTAGTACTACCACTGTCTGGTGAAAATGCAACACAGGCTAAAGCATTCTTATCTGGACTGAAGGAAGGGAATGAATTATCAAATAATAAAAATAAAATTCAATTTATTGTTATCGATAATTATGGAAAACAATTGAACACTGTGCGTGCATGCAATGATTTAATAAATTTTTATAAGGTAGACGCTATTATTGGACCTTTTTCAGATGAAAACTTGATATCTGCTGCAACGGCATTATCTAATTCTGATGTCCCTATTTTTGCACCAAATTCCAATAATGAAAGCATTCATTCAATTAATAAAAATGTTTATTTATTAGATTCATCATTAGATGTTAAGAATCAAGTTTTAGCTAATCATGTAGTTAATAATCTTAATTTAGAAAAAGTAGCAATTATCGCTCCAAGAACTAAAGAAGGAATTGATGAGGTAGATTCTTTTTTAAAAGAAATGGATAGGCTCAATAAAGAACCTGTTTCTATTCAATGGTACGAGAATACAGACCCCATAGATTTAAGAGATTTATTTAAAAACCTACGAGAGATTGCCTGGGAGATTAATGCTCAAGATGAATATCAAGAATTCTTAGGCGTTGATATCAATATCTTAGATTCAATGTTTGATGTAGAAGCCGATGAAGTTTATGATATTTTTGATATACAAGAAGATGAAAGCATTGATTCTACAAAAGTTATTTTAGAGTCTATTGATGGCATTTTCTTTCCATTAGCAGATGAAGGATTAACATATGTTGCTGCGCAAGTTTCCTTATCGAATCTTCAAACTCAGTTACTTGGAAATGACTTATGGCTAGATTTAGATTTTATTAATCAAGAGACTATTTCTGCCCATATATCAGGAATGTATTTTGTTAGCACCTTTAGACCTAATTACAGGATTGGGAATGAGTTTGATTATGACTCTAAGCTAAATAATCTATTTCATTATGGCTTAGATTTTGCTCAATTTATTATTGACATTGAGAACGAGAGTAACAGCTTCTTTTTCTTCAATGAAGATAAGCCAAATAAAGTTTCTAATACTAGATCATTTGATTTTAGTTCGGGTATGATAAATCAAGGTGTCAATATCTTACAATATTCAAATAAGCGCATTATCAAAACGAACGTAGTAACTGAATAGTATTTTATGTGGATTGATTATTCAAAAAAAATTCATATAAAAAATCTTAACATAATATTTAACACGGACAATCAATTACCATCACTAGAAAGTAATACTATTGTAAGTATGGGTCAGACACATTCTAACAACGTTAATTTTATAGAGGGAAGTAGCAAAATATATCAATCCACTGATGCCTTATTTACATCAAATAAGAATATTGCTTTAGAAATTAAAGTAGCGGATTGCATGCCAATTTTTTTATTTGATAAGAAAGCATCTTTTTTTGGAGCTATCCATGCTGGATGGAGAGGATTAAGGGATGGCATTATTGAAAATAGTATTGAATTGCTTAAGAAAAATCATTTTAAATTAGATGATATGATAGTCTTTATTGGACCATCTATTAGTCAAAACAATTTTGAAGTTCAAAATGATGTAATGTCTTATTTTGATTCTAAATTTTCCATAGTAAAAGATGAAAAGATTTTTTTAAGTTTACAGGAAGTTGCAATTGATAAATTTGCTTCTTATGGTATTTGTAATATTACAGATATTAATGAATGTACTTATAATAATTTGAATTATCATTCATACAGACGGGATAAAACAGATAAAAGAATGAAAGGTTGGATTTATTACAATGAATGAATTAATGAATTATTTGATTTTAGGATTTGTGCAAGGTATAACAGAGTTTTTTCCTGTAAGTAGCTCAGGACATTTAGTTTTATTTGAAGATTTTTTAGGGATTAATAATGCAGGAGCTTCTGCAGAGATTATTGCGCATTTTGGCACTCTATTTAGCATTATTCTTTTTTATAGAGCTACGTTTTTTTCAAACAAGAATTCAGATGATTTTTTTCATATACATACTTTAAAAATGCTTATCATATCTACTATCCCTGCTGTCTTATGTGGTCTATTTTTTGATTTGGAAATATTCTTTAATTATAACTTTGTTAAAACTGCTTTATTGTGTAATGGAGGACTTTTGATTGCACTAAGCGGTTTAAGAGGTTCAATGGAAAAATCTACAATATTTGAAAATCCTGCACCATGGAAATGGAATTATAAAACTTCACTTTTCTTAGGTCTATTCCAGGCCCTTGCTATGCTTCCTGGAATATCAAGATCGGGAATGGTCATTAGTTATGGACTGTTCGTTGGTTTAGAAAAAAAGAAAATAATTCAATATGCTTTTTTTATGGCAGTTCCTGTGATTTTACTATCAATTGTTTATAAGGTATTATTTTCTGATGGCTTTGAGGCGATTGCTTTTGAATCAGGATTAGTTTTGTTTTTGTCATCATTTGTATTCGGATATTTTAGCTTAATATTCCTAATCAAATTTCTTGAAAGATTTAGTTTTGCTTGGTTTGGATTGTACTGCATAATTATTAGTTTAGTCTTATGATTGAAATCATTTTTACTTTATATCTACTACTAATTGTCTTTATAGGTCTATTATCCAACAGATTTATTTCATCGCAATTAGACTTTTTATTAGCTGGAAGACGTTTAGGTCCTTGGGTTACAGCTTTTTCCGAAAGAGCTTCAGGAGAATCTGCATGGCTTATTTTAGGATTACCAGGAGCTGCTATTGCCGTCGGATACGGTGAAATTTGGGCAGTGATTGGTATTACATTAGGTATTATCTCATCCTGGTTTTTAATTGCAGAAAAGTTAAGATATGAGACAGAAAAATATGAAGCGCTTACTGTTCCAGAATATCTTCATAAAAAATTTAATGATTCATCGGGTATTATTAAACTAACATCCGCTATTATCATTGGTATATTTTTTACTTTCTATGTATCTGCACAGTTTCATGGTTCAGGAAAAATATTAAATACAATTTTTGGAATTGATCCATTGTACGGAATTACCTTGGGTGCATTTGTAATCATTTTATATACTATTATGGGTGGCTTACTAGCTGTTGCATGGACAGATCTTCTTCAAGGAATCTTAATGATAGGTACTTTAGTTATTTTACCTATTGCCGGATTAATTGAATTGTCATCTTTTGAAAGGCCATTATCTGAGCTATTGATAAGTGAGGATCCTTCAAAAAGCTCTTTATTCGCAGGTATGACAGGACTTGCAGCCTTATCAGTAGCTACCGGTGGATTAAGTTGGGGGCTAGGTTATTTTGGCCAACCTCATCTGCTTATTAGGTATATGGCAATCAGTTCTGTAAAAGAAGTAAAAAAAGCTAGATGGATTGCTACTATGTGGGCTATTCCAGGAATTTCAGGTGCATTTTTAATAGGTATTGTGGGAATGGCTTATTTCGGAGAAGATTTCTTTATTGGAAAAGATCCAGAAATTATTATGCCTTTATTAGCACAAACCTTATTGCCAGGTTGGTTAGCTGGTTTATTAATCTCTGGAGCGGTAGCAGCAATGATGTCTACTGCAGATTCGCAATTATTAGTATCTACATCGGCTATTAGCGAAGATTTAGGTATTAATGCCATTAAAAAAAGAACGGAGTCAGATACCTTATTGAATACAAGGATTATTACGATATTACTAGGAATATTTGCTTATATAGTAGCAATGTATTCTGAGTATTCAGGCAATACAATATTTAGTATTGTGAGCTTTGCTTGGAGTGGTCTTGGTTCCTCATTTGGTCCAGCAATATTATTAGCTTTATGGTGGAAAAAAACTACGAGAGAAGGAGTAATTTCAGGGCTGTTTACAGGCGCTATTACCACTCTTATTTGGGGAAGTAGTCCATATTTAAAATCAATAGTTACTGAAAGATTAAGCAGCTTTATTTTCGCTTTTATTATGATTATTATTGTTAGTAAGTATAAGAAATGATTAAAGCACTACAAGCAATTCAAGAGATTAAAAGTAATCCGAATAATAATTATTTATTAATCGGAGACAGTGATTTTTTATATCTATATCTTAAGAAAATAATTAAAGAATCAAATACGGATTTAATCGAAACAAAATTATTTGATTGTTCAGATAGATCAACATCACAGCAAGAGATATTGCATACATTGAATGCTATAGATTTATTTGCAGATAAAAATTTTATCATTATTAAAAATATTAATAAAATTTCAGCTAAAAATAAGGATGCTTTTAAAAGTGCCTTATCAAATAAAGAAAATCCTAATAGAATTATATGCGTTGACCATAGTTTTCTGGGTTTTGACTATGGAACAAAAAGAAACTTTATTAAAAATGCTTCCACAAAAGATATAAGCGACTTGTTTACTATTATTGACATTACTACTCCATTTGAAAGTGAGATGATTAGGTGGATTAAAATATTTTCTGATGATTTAAGATTTAAGATGACGAGAGATATTGCAAATAGTTTAATCGATATATTTGGTACCAATTTTTCAGCTATATATAATGAAATTTCAAAATTAAGTATTATCGCAGAGGATATAGATAGTTCTAAGGATAAATGGTTGGATAGTTTTTATGACTGGAAAAAGAATAAGCAGATATGGGAATTTAATTATGCTGTATGTGATAAAGATGTAGATAAAATTTTACTATTTGGTTCATCAATTATGAATCAATTTGGATTATTGTATATGACAAATTCTCTGTTTACAATATTTGAAGCATTATTCTATGCAAAATTAAATAATGGAACAATTACAGAGAATAGTCGTAAGACTTTAAGAGGTAAGATTGTTAGTAAGATTTCTTCGTCCTCAAATAAGTACACTTTAGAAGAAATTGAAGTAGGTATTAAGCTATTAAGTGAATTAGATAAAAAAGTTAAAACAAGAAATATTATAGATGAATCAGAATTTACAAACCTTATCAGTGGAATCTTCAGATATGAATAATCCTTTTAAGCTAACAGATGAAAAGTTAATTGCTAGGTTTCAGGATGGAGATATAAATGCCTACAATGAATTAGTTCATAGGTATAAGGATAGATTGTTGAATTTTGTTTTTGGATATTTTAAGAATAGAGAGCAAGCAGAAGATGTAGTTCAAGATACAATGATCAAATTATATACCCATGCTAGTTATTATAAACCTATTGCAAAATTTTCAACTTGGATTTATACAATTGCCAAAAATAATGCATTAACAGAATTGAGAAAGAACAAAAGAAAACAAACTGTTTCATTGTGGACAAATGAAGGAAAACCTATAGATATTGAAATGAAAGATGAGTCATTAGAACAGACAGTATATAATAAGATGGCAGTCGAAGAATTAAATAAATATTTAGATGAAATACCTGAAAATTTTAGAATTGCAGTCGTATTACGAGATTTTCAGGAACTTTCTTATGAAGAAATAAGTAAGATACTTGAAATACCGATTGGAACTATTAAATCGAGAATTAATCGAGGTAGAATTCAATTAAGTGAAAAAATGAAACATTTTAAGGAGCAGTAAATGGATTACAATAAATTTGAAGATAGAATTTCTCGCTGGATTGAGAATGATATGGATGTGAAAGAAAGAAAAGAATTTGAAAAATTCTTATCAGATCATCCAGAATATCAATTAAAAGTAGAGGAAGTACGTAATACTATCTCAATCATGAATGAAACTCCTGTTTTAAAGGTTTCATCTGATTTTGATGCCAATTTAAATCAAAGATTAGAGGCGTTAAGTTTGAATAAAAATACTAGAAAAGGTGTTTTTGGATTTTCTAATCAAAATTTTGCATATCTAACACTTGCGTTAGGAGCAATTTTTGTTCTAACCTTATTCTTAGTACAATCTAATTCAACATATATGTTCGCCGATCAAGAACTAGATAATAAAGAAATATTAAGTCCATCAGATTCTTTAGAATCCAAAGAGGAGATGGATGATATGAAAGATATCGATCTTTTAAATAATATTGATGGGTCATTCGTAAACGATCAGCAATAATTATTGTAAAGTTAACTCTATAATTATTTATTTAGATTAATTTAACAAAATTGAATATATCCATACTCCTATGTAATTTGCATTTGTATGTTAAAAAAATCTAATATCGTTGTATTGTTTTTTCTTTTTGTATGGGGTTGTAGTATTCCACGTGCAAACATTGAAACTGTTTCAGATTCTACTGAAATAAAACTAGAAAAAATTCCCCAAGAACAGATGCAAGATTTGTCTGGTATTCAATTTTTTATGGACGGTATGATGTTCATGGAGCAGGGTGAGTATTCCAGGGCTATTATCGAATTTCAGGAAGCAATTGAAAAAGGTTCCAATTCTGCAGAAGTATATCATTCTATTTCAGAAGGATATTGGATGATACAGAAGTATGATAAGAGTATTTATTATTCATTAAAGGCTATAGAGAAAGATCCTATTAGTGCAGATTATAAAATATCTTTAGGAAAAAAATATATTGCGTTAAATGAACTTAATTTGTCATTAGAGATTTTTGAAGAATTGGCTCAGAATCAAACTGATAATGCTGAGATTTTATTTATTATTGGAGATTTAAAATCGAAATTAAAAGATATAGATGGTGCTTTAGTATATTATCAGGAAGCATATGACAAAGACAATAGTCTTACTCTAGCATTGGAAGTAGCAGCTCAATTAGCTATTGAGTCTAATCATAGAGATACAGCCCTTGTTATTAAAAAATTATTATTGTCAGATCCTAGTAATCCTGAATATCTCAAATTATATATTGAATCAATCACACAAACAAATAAACTTTATGAAATAGAATCTTTATTAGATAATGATGAACTGAAATCAAATCCATTTATTAATAATCTTTATAATCAATTAGCTTATGAATATTTGAGCAGTGGATACTATGATAAATCTGAAGAATTTTTTGAAAAATCATTAGAGATAAATAATAAAGATCGATTTGCGTTATATTATTTATCCACCTTATATAGAGAGTCCGGAAAATTTGATCAATCCATTGCATTGTCTGAAAGACATATTAGCTCTTACCCGGACGATAAAGAAGGATATATAAATAAGAGCATATCATTGTTAAGTCTGCAAAGATTTAATACTGTGATAGATGAACTATCAAATGCCTTAAAATTATTTCCCGAAAATTTTGAAATAAATTATTTCTTAGGACTGGCACATTATTCATTGAAAGAATTTGAAAGTTCAGAAGTTTTTTATAAAAAGGCTTTATCGCTTGATACTAGTTCTATACCAGCCATGCATGCTTTAGCTATGGTATATGACCAAAATAAAAAATGGGATAAGTCAGATAAGCTGTATACAGATTTAATTACAATTAATACCAAAGATGCTCAGGCATATAATAATTATGCATATAGTCTAATAGAGAGAAATGAAGATGTAGCTTATGCATTAACACTTGCAAAGAAAGCAATTGAATTAAGTCCAAAAATATCATCTTACTTAGATACAATTGGTTGGATATATTTCAAGTTGAATGATTTTGAAAAAGCGAAAGAATTTATTGGTGAGGCTATTGTATATGACGAATCTAGTTCAGTTGTATTGGAGCATTATGGAGATGTGCTAATAAAATTAAATGAATTAGACGAAGCATTGATTTTTTATAATAAGGCTCTTGATTTAGATCAAGAAAATGCAGAGTTGATAGAAAAGATTTTTAATTATAATTCTAGAGCACCAAATGAATAAATGGTCAGTTTTTTTATTATTGATGTTAACTAACTGCTCATCGAATAAAAATTTTGTTATAATTGATAGTGCTCAGCATGCTAATATTGAAGTATTAGAGGAAAATTTTACTAGATCTTTTGGATCTGGAAAGTTAATAGGGAAAGGTCAGTCAAATTTTTCATCAAATTTTGTATTCGAATCAGAAGATGATTTCTCATATATTGTTTTCAAAGATATTATAGGTAGAAAATTATTCTTAGTTGAAATTGATCAAGATAACATTCGATATGTTGATATGAGAAAAAACAAAGAAATAGATGTAGAAGATTTTAATAAATTTTTCCCCATAGCTACAGAATTTGATTCTAGTATTTATAAAAGATTATTATGGGGTACACCCTATGTGTTTGAAGATATACAAGTTAAGACTAAAAATATTTTCTTGATATCAACAAAGCTAATTAGTGTTGATGGTAGTAACTTCTTAAACGAATTAACATTTTCCTTAGATAATGATAAGCAAAAATATACAATACTTTTTACAAGAAGAAATTTTGAGATATAAATGAAACTATCCATTATTATTCCTATATATAACGAAGTAGAATCTTTAGATAGTCTATTTGAAGAGTTATCAAATTTATTTGCAGACGAATCTGCAACTGAAATTATCTTTATAAATGATGGATCTACAGATAAAACCCTATCTATTCTTGAAGAAAAAATAAAAAATTACTCTAGATGGAAGGTAATTAATTTATATCGTAATTATGGTAAATCTGTTGCGTTGCAAGCAGGATTTGATACTGCAAAAGGGGAGATTATTGCTACAATGGATGCTGATTTACAAGACAATCCCAAGGAGATTTATCGATTAATTGATGAATTAAATAAAGGTTATGATGTTGTTTCTGGTTGGAAAAAAAGTCGAAAAGATCCATTTGAAAAAAAAATAGCATCAATAATCTTCAATTTTTTTGTTAGAATTTTTAGTGGTCTTATAATACATGATTCTAATTGTGGTATAAAAGTTTTTAAAAGAGAAGTAACACAGATGTTAACATTATATGGAGGTCGACATAGATATATACCTCTCTTAGCTCATCAAAAGAAATTTTCAATTTCAGAAATTGCTGTAGATCACAGAGAAAGAAAATTTGGTGTTTCTAAGTATGGCGTGAAGCGTTATTCAGATGGATTCTTTGATTTTTTAACTATTCTATTTTTAGGTAAATATATGGATCGTCCATTGCATTTTTTTGGATCATTAGGATCTATTTCAGCATTACTTGGAATAATAACTGAGATTTATATTTTATATCTAAAATATATTTTATTTGATTCATTTCAGCAGCATGTAGCATTAATCATTTTTGGAGCAATTTTGATTATTGTAGGACTTCAGCTTTTTACCTTCGGTTTAATGGGTGAGTTAATAGTTAATAAAAAATATAAAGATAGAAATTATATCAAAGAAATCATTGAGTAGTCGATTAAAGATTGTTACTATAGGTCCCTTTCCACCTCTAAGAGGAGGAATTTCTGATTTCCATGAATCTTTGGTTACCCAGCTCAGCAAAAAAAATGATATTACAGTTTTAAATTTTAAATCTTTATATCCTAAAATACTTTTTCCGGGAAAGTCTCAATATGGAGCAAATAAAAGTAGATTTGATAATGTTCATACCGTTCTAAATCCTTTAAATATTTTTAGCTGGGTTAAGGGAAGGTCTGTACTTAAGAAAAGCAATCCAGATAAGTTGATTATTTCATACTGGAGTTTCTTTTTTGTTCCAATATATATGTTTTTGCTTAGTTGTATAAAAAAAGGTAACAGATATGTTTTATTTCATAATGTTGTTTCTCACGAAAATAGAATCTTTGAGAGATTTCTTTTAAAGGTATTTATTAAAAAAATAGATTATTGCATTGTTATGAATGATTACAATGCAAAATTAATCTTACAAATAAATCCTAAAGCTAAAATTATTAAAAATTTTCATCCTATATATGAAATACCTCATTCAAATAGTTCAAGTCATGATTATAAAAGAGAATTAAAGATAGAGAAAAAGAAAACTATATTATTTTTTGGACTTATTAGAGAGTATAAAGGTTTAGATCTCTTAATAAATGCTATCGGATTAAGTAAGAATAAATTAAAGGATTTAAAAGTTTTAGTTGTTGGCGAGAGTTATGAATCGTTAGATAAATATCATAAAATGATTAGAGATCATAATATGGAAGATTCCTTTATCTTTATTAACAATTTTATCGATAAAGCTGATATTGAAAAATATTTTTTATCTTCAGAGTTAGTTATTCTCCCTTATAAATCTGCATCCCAAAGCGGAGTGCTTTCTCTGGCATATAATTTTAATCGTCCTGTGATTGTTACGGATGTTGGAGGCTTATCTGATTATGTGTCACATGAAAAATCTGGATTTATTGTTCAGCCAAACTCAAAAGATATTAGTAATAAAATTAACCTATTTTTTGATAAAAATTTATTTGAAGAGATGAGTGAATTTATAAAAAATAATAATAAAAGATTTTCCTGGGAATCATTTGAAGGGAAATTAAATCTATATGGATAAGACAAATATGAATTATCCAAAAATTCATCTCATTGTTCTTAATTGGAACGATAAAGAGTTAAGTAGAAAGTGTTTATCATCTATTGAAAAAGTTTCTTACCCAAATTATGAAGTTTTAATTGTAGATAATAATTCTCAAGATGGTTCAGTTGATTTTTTTAAAGAGCATTTTCCTAAATATGATATTTTATCTCTGAAAGATAATCTAAAATATGCTGGGGGAAATAATGCGGGAGTAGATTATTTAAAGCCAGAAGAAGAAGATTTCTTAGTATTTATTAATAATGATACGATAGTAAGCTCAGATTTTCTTGATCATTTAATTGATCCATTTTTAAATGATGCCAATTGTATTATTACGGTTCCTAAGATTCTGTTTGCAATGGATATCAATAAAATATGGTATGCTGGTGGAATAGTTAATATGTGGAAAGGAACCATAGATCATATTGGTATACGTAATTTTGATGGACCTCGATATTCATTTATCATGGAAACTGATTACGCTACAGGATGCTGCTTATGCATCAGCTATGTTGATTTTAAAAAATTAAACTATTTTGATACTATGTTTAGCATGTATTGTGAAGATGTAGATTTAAGCATAAGAGCTAGAAAAATGAATCGCAAAATTGTATATAGTCCTAAGTCAATTATATTGCATAGCGTATCTCAGTCATTAGGAGAAAATTCGTTTAAAAAAATACAGAATAAATTATCAGGACAAGTAAAATTATTTTGGAAACATGCATCAGGTTTACAGATAATAACATTAACTTTTCACTGGCTATTATTTTATTTGCCATTAGGTTTTTTAAAGTTGATTTATTTTAAGTTAAAAGAAAAATGAAAGAACAAAATTTAGGTAAGAAAGTTGCTAGCGAAGCGATTACATCATTCGGAGGAATGAGTATGGGGTCAGTTTTTCGTTATTTATTTTCAATTTTTATGGCTAGATGGCTAGGCCCTCAGATGTTAGGTCTATATTCTCTTGGTAATGCAGTGACTCGTATCGGAGAAATATTTGCTATGATGGGTCTTGATAATGGAGTGCTTAGGTTTGTTAGTCGAGAAGATAGAAATAGTTCAAATGCTGAAAGTAGTATTTATGCATCTATAAAGATGGGATTAGTTTCAAGTATCATTATTGGCGCCATTCTTTATTGTTCTGCAGAATGGATTGTATTAAAGTTTTTATCAGAAGACCCATTTCTAATTAAGATTATAAAATTTTATGCTTTTACATTACCATTTACAGTAATCACACTAATTGCATCATTCGCTACTCAAGGATTTAAAGTATTGAAGTACAAGATTTTTGTTAATCAAATTATAAATCCTGCAGTATTATTAGTTTCTATGGTTGCTTCTTATCTAATATTTGGACCAAAGGCAGCAATCCTTATGCCTACATTCTTATCTGCAGTTATTGGTATGGTCTTCATACTAGTTTTTCTAGAGAAATTTATAACTTTAGATTTTAAAAAAATTATTTCTACTCCATTTAATACAAAAATTCTAAAATTTTCTATTCCACTAATGTTTGTTTCAGCGATTGGTATTATTATGCACTGGACAGATATATTAATGCTGGGTATTTTTTCTGATGCAAATGCAGTAGGTATGTATCATCCTATTGAAAGGACTGCTGGTCTTATGAGAATGGTATTATTTGCATTTGCAGGTATATTTGCACCTCTTTTTTCACAATATTTCTATGAGAATAATTCAGAAAAAATGACAGAGATTTATCAGCTATCTACAAAATGGATATTTGTAGCATCGCTCCCTTTATTCATTTTTTTAATGTTATTTTCTAATCCAATGTTGATGTTGTTTGGTAGTGAATTTGATAATGGATTAGCATTAAAGATTCTCTCAATTGGAATAATGATTCAGGCTTTTTTTGGCCTAGGATCTTCATCATTAACAATGAGTGGTTTTTCAAACTTAAACTTATTAAATGTATTAGTAGCTTTAACAGTTAATATCATTCTGAACGTTATTTTGATTCCACAGTATGGAATCATAGGAGCAGCTTCTGCTACTACAATCGCTTTATTTATTATTAGTTGTTTAAGATTCTTCGAAAATTATTATATACTCAGTTTAAATGTCTTTTCATTAAAGCTATTCAAGCCTTTATTATCTGGAGCTTTAACAATAGGAGCAATTTTTATTTTTGAGAAATATATTTTGGTACTACTAGATTATTCTTCTTCACTTTTAAATCTAAGTTTATATCTATTATTAGCTATTTCTTTTGTGTTTATTGGATATTTCTCTTTTTATTCATTGTTAGGAATAGATAAAGAAGATAAAGATATGATTGATAGCTTAAAGCAAAAAGTATCTAATAAAACATGAATAAATATTTATTGATTATCATTTATTCGTTATGGATTATGTTACTTTTCTATCCAGTAATTTTCTATGATAACATGTTTGGATCAGGAGATACATTAAATCCTTATTCCGTTAATCATATTTTAGACATCTATAAATCAAAGATTGGTCATTGGCCTTTATGGCAACCATGGATTTTCTCTGGTATGCCCACTATGGAGGCATTTACATATATTAATGAATTATATTTTCCAACTAGGCTTATGATTGGAGTTGGAATCTCTGATCTTAATATCCAATTAATACATTTAGTTTTTTCTGGCATAGGTATGTATTTACTTTTAGAGCAATTCAAGATTGATAGATTAATATCATTTTCTATAGGCTTGCTATGGATTTTAAATCCCTATCTTATCACTATGATTGTTTTTGGGCATGGCAGTCAAATGATGACAGCAGCATATATTCCTTGGGTATTATATGGCGTTAATAGATTAAAAGATTCTATATCCATAGAATCTTTAGCTCTTCTCTCTTTATTGATAGGATTCCAATTACAGAGAGGTCATGTGCAAATAGCATATTATTCTTGCATGCTAATTGGAGCATATTTTCTTTACTCTTTTATTAGAAAAAAACACAATAAGAATAAGTATTTATTATATTTTATTATTTCATGTGGTTTAGGATTTTTGCTAGCATCACATATTTATTATCCGTCGTTAGATTACTTAGATAGCTCAATCAGATCTGGTGGCAATAATCACTATCAATATGCTACCAATTGGTCTATGCATCCGAAAGAGTTGCTAACATATCTGTTTCCTTACTATTACGGTTTTGGAGGTTCGTCTTATTCTGGATACATGCCTTTTACTGATTACCCTAATTATGTTGGATTCTTTATAGTTTTTTCTGCTTTATTTTCTTTTATTAAGCTTAATACGCAAAAGGTTTTCTTTATAAGCATTTTATTGCTATCCCTATTTCTATCTTTTGGAAAATATTTTAATATACTTTACGACTTCTTTTATTCTTTCTTTCCTTATTTTAGCAATTTTCGCGTACCAAGTATGATTTTGATTATATCAAATTTTACTTTATATATACTTGCAGCTTTTGGTTTGAAAGATATTATTAGTAGAATTTTAAATATAGATAGATTTAGAAAACTTGACTCAAAAACTATTGTATCTATATTCTTACTTTTATCAATAATTGACATTTATAGGGTAGATAAAAATATTATTTCTCCTTCAGATGACAGTGCACAAAAATCACAAATAATATCGACAGAAAAATTCAATTCATTCTTTGAGGAGGATGAAGCCATTAAGTTTCTAAAAAATGACTTAGATTTATATAGAGTGTATGCAGCAGGAGAATTATTTCAAGATCCTAAGTTAAAATTTCATGGCATTCAATCAGTTGGAGGCTATCATCCGGCTAAATTTAGACACTATACAGATCTTTTAAATGAAACTGACAATCTATTATCAGTTCCCGTATTAAGGTTGCTAAATGTAAAATATTTATTAAGTCCAGTGAAGCTTAATCATAAGGATTTTGAACTATCTATAAATACTCCTTATAACTCTGCATTTGGTGAAATAGATTTAAATATCTATAGATTAAAAAATAATCTTGAAAGGGCATGGTTTGTAAAAAATATTATTGAAGAAGATAAAAATTTATACAATTATTTAACAGCTACTGCTTTTGATTCTGAAAATATTGCAGTTGTTAAAGACTTAGAATCACAATCATTTTCTAAAGGAGAAGTTATTAGCTTGGATTGGAATATTCATGAAATCTCTATAGATGTAAATGTATTTTCAGAAAGTTCCTTTCTTGTTTTAAGTGAAATAAATTATCCTGAGCGGTGGAAAGCAACTGTAGATAATAAAGATGTTAGAATATATCAAACAAATGGAGTGCTTAGAGGTTTATTGTTAAATGAAGGGGCGCACTCTATTGTATTTAAATATGATGATAGCTTATTTAAATCTTTACTTATTTTTTCTAATATAATATTGTTTATCATGTTTTTTATCTTGATAAAACCTTTTCTAATGCGCTTGTTAAAAGAGCATAGCTAAACTAAATTTGCTGTATGATAACAAATAAATTAATCTTTCAAGAATCTGAAGCGTCATTTTTTGACGTCTTCCTTGCGCAATTACCAATCTTTTTGATATTTTTGGTTTTATACTATTTTATTTTACGACCAAATAATAAAAAACAAGAGAATGTAAAAACCCTTCAAGAGAATTTAAAAAAAGGTGATAGTATTGTTACTATCGGAGGAATACATGGAAAAATTATTCAAGTGAGAAGTAACAAAGTTACTCTTCGAGTATCTAATAGTAATGAGCTTACAGTAGATGTTACAGCTGTAGCTAGATTGAAAAATTCAGAAAATAAAGAATAAAATGGCAGTTCAGAAAGTAGTTACTTATGGGCATAAAGCTTTACGAGAAGTATGTACAGATATTACAGACTTTTCTAAGGTAGATGGCTTAATTAATGACTTATTTGATACTATGTATGAATTTGATGGTATTGGATTAGCCTGTAATCAAATTGGAATTAATAAAAGAATATTTGTAGTGGATCTAACACATACAGAAGAGTGTGATTCACCGCTAGTATTTATGAATGGAACTATTGAGAAGGAAAGTGGATCTTGCGTAGACTCAGAAGGTTGCTTATCATTGCCTGAAATTAGAATTAATGTTGAAAGATTTGATACTATTACTTATAGTTATGTTGATAAAAATTTAGAGAGATGCACTAAAGAGTTTTCTGGGTTATTGGCAACTGTAATTCAACATGAGAATGATCATTTAGATGGAAAATTAATTATAGACTATGCTACTCCTGCAGATCTTTTAAAGTACGATAAAGCACTGAAATTAATGAAATCTAATAATGTCAAATAAATCTATAAAAATTATATTTTTTGGTAATACAGAGTTTTCTAATCCTGTTCTTTTGAAATGTGCTCAATCTTATAATGTTTGCTCTGTAGTGACTAATCCATCAAAGAAGATGGGTCGTGGGCAAAAACTCGTTGATACTCCAGTAAAGATTCTTTCAAATGATCATAATTTGGAAGTTATTGAATGTGATAATCTTCTAGATAAAGAATTTGTTAAAAAATTAGAGGATATAAACCCAGATTTGTTTGTTGTTGTTGCGTATAAAATTCTGCCAAAATCATTATTGAGTATACCAAAATATGGTGCAATCAATCTCCATTCATCTTTGCTTCCGAAATATAGAGGAGCAGCTCCTATTCAAAGAGCAATACTTAATCATGAAAAAATGACAGGAGTATCAACTTTTCTTATTGAGCCTAGAGTAGATACAGGAAAAATTTTAGAACAGACACAGTGCGACATAAATGATTCTGATAATTATGGGTCGTTATCTGCAAAATTAAGCAATATTGGTGCAGATTTAGTTGTTAGCTCAATAGAAAAATACTTAACTAAAGAAATCAAACCTTATCTGCAAGATGAATCTTTAGCTACTTTAGCACCTAAAATTATGAAAGAAGAATTTCTTATTAATTGGGATAAAATGGCATCAGATATACATGCTCAAATTAAAGCATTCAGTCCTTATCCTGGTGCATACACCTTTCTTGATGGAAAGCGAATAAAATTTTTTGAATCAGAATTAATCAACAATCAATCTTCTAGACAGTCTGGAGAGGTTGATAATATTACTAATGACTTTTTCGATATTGCATGTAGCATAGGATCTTTGAGAGTTTATAAAGTGCAAATGGAAGGAAAAAAGATGATGCCTGCAAAAGATTTTATATTGGGAATGCCAACATTAAAAGGTAGTAGATTTAGCTAAGTGAAATCTGTTAAGCATATATTAATTTTTTTAAGTACTGGAATATTCCTTATTCTATTTATTAATTATTTATTGATGCCTACATATATCAACCAAAGGAGTATAATTGCTATACCTAATCTTGAAGGATTGAGTGTTATAGAAGCGGAGTCTATAACTAGGTCCGAAGGTATTCAGCTTGTTGTTGCAGATACAATTTTTACTAATGATATCAGTCCAGGTATTATCCTAGAGCAATTTCCTCCAGCAGGAAAAGAGGTAAAAGTAGGTAGGGCAATTAAAATTAAAATTACACAGTTAAATCAAAAAATATTAGTTCCTGAATTATTAGGAAAAACATTAAGATCGTCAGAAATAGAATTAGAGCAAATTGGAATTAGTGTCGATTCTGTATACTATTCTCATAGTCCAAATTATCCTAAAGGGATTGTGTCTTGGCAGAGTCCTGCACCTTTAGATAGTGTCAGAAAAGGATTTGGAGTAAGACTCGAAGTGAGTACTGGTTTGGCGCCAAATGATTTTGTTACTGTACCTGATTTACAAGGAATTTTCTATAGCGAAGCTATCAAGAAAATTGATAAAATGGGATTAAAAGAAGGATCGATACAATTTGTCAATCAGGATAAATTTTTACCAAATACTGTCTTAAATCAAAATCCAAAAGAAGGTACAAAGGTCTCTCAAGATAGCCCTATAAATTTGATTATTAGCAAATGATAAATTTTAAAAATAGAAAATTATTATTTAGTACTATTTTGATAACATTCACAATACTACTTATTTTGCCTTCTTGCTCAAAACCTTCTTCTGAAGAAAGGATAATAATAAATGAAGAAGTTTCTTTTGATTATAATTTAGAATTTAATGATATAGCTATAATGAATTCTGATTCTTTATACTATGAACTAACATTTGATATGATTGGCATGGAGTTTATAGATATGTCAATTGAAATTGATGATATACTATATAATTCTTTTAAGATCGTAGATATCGATTCCTCTAGTCAAGTATTGGGTGGATATATTCCTCTTAATGATAATAATATGAATATTAAAGTGTCTTTTATAGATAAGGGTATTGTTATTGCTGATCAATATCATGCTGTCCCCCTAAGAAGGAACATAGAAGTACTTACATTCTCTAACAATATAAGCAGTAAATATTTCGATAGCTTATTTGATAAAAATAAGTTTGTAAACAATAACAATATTATTTATGACAAATTCAAAAAATATGATTTTACCAAGACAGAAGTAATTATTCTAAATGATTTGGATATGTTATCTGAAAAAATGATTGTTGAGTTACAAAAATTTCTTTTAAATGAAGGCTATATCTTTGTTGTAATGAATAAGAATATAAAAGATAATAATGAGCTGTCTTATAGTTTGGGGTATCCTCAAGTTAAGGCGATTCGAGGTTCATCAAGAAATCAGTTTTTTTCTGTGACAGATCAAGAATTTCTAAACGAGTATTCATTTCTTTCTAAAAATTTGGTTAATCAATCTCAGCTTTATAGGTATTTTGAGCTTAGAGATAATGAGGAAGAGTTTTCTAAGATTATGATTTCTACAAATGACCCGTTATTATTAGAAAAAGAAGTTCTAGGAGGAAAAATATTTTTTTTAACAACAAAAATAGATCCTAATTGGTCTAATAAATCCTTTAATCTAGTATTAAATGATATCTTAAATAGAGTATTTTTTCAAAGATTGCTTACTGATGAATCTTAGAAAAGAAAAAGTACTAATAGTAGCGCCTCGAATATGGAAAAGCGATAAGAACTATCATTATAGTATAGAAGAATTATCTTTGTTAATAGATACATTGGGACTCAAAGTTTGCGGTGTTATTGAACAAAAACTAAACAAGATCAATCCCGCATATTTTGTTGGATCTGGCAAAGCCAAGCAAATTGTAGAACAAGCAAAGCTTTTAAAAGCAAATTATGTGGTATTTGATGAAGATCTAAGTCCTGTACAAACAAAGAATTTCCAAAAACTAGAAGAAAAAATAAAATTTATTGATAGAAGTGGAGTAATTCTTGAAATATTCTTTAACAATGCAAAATCCAAAGAATCTAAAACTCAAGTGGAATTAGCTAGACTTCAATACCAATTACCTCGTTTGACTAGGATGTGGACTCACCTTGAACGACAAATGGGTGGTTTTGGTACAAGGGCTGGAGCGGGAGAAACCCAGATTGAGGTTGATAGAAGAATCCTTAGAAAAAGGATATCAAATCTTAAAAAGAAATTGAAAAGTATTGATTCCGAAAGAAGAGTCCAGAGTAAAAGAAGACAGTCTTTTTTTAGAACCTCATTTGTCGGCTATACGAATGTTGGAAAATCTTCTCTTATGAAAGCAATTACTAAAAGCGATGTATTAATCAAGAATCAATTATTTGCTACTTTAGATACAACAGTAAGGCGCTTATTTATTGGTAATTCTAATTATGTATTGATGAGCGATACTGTTGGTTTTATCAGAGACCTACCGAACAATCTTATTGCAAGTTTTAAATCAACCCTACAAGAGGTTGTTGATTCTAATTTGCTGCTTATAGTTTTAGATGCTAACTCTAAAGATTTGCATAATGAGATTGCTACAATACAGAGCGTATTAAAAGAAATTGGAGCTAATGAGATTGATTGTCAGTATATCTTTAATAAAATTGATATAGTAGACCAAGATAGAATAGCTTATTTGAGAAAATCATTTCCTAAAGCGATTATGGTATCTGCAACAAGAGCTCTACAGTTATCCAATATTAAAGATATTATTATAGATAGGCATGAAGAGTGGTCTACTGCTCTAAAGAATCCATTGCACATGCAATAGTAGCATCGCCAGTTACATTAGTTGCAGTACGAATCATATCTAAGATTCTATCTACCCCCAATATTAAAGCAATTCCTTCGCTAGGAACATTAATAGCTTCTAGTATAATTACTAGCATAATAATTCCTGCACCAGGCACAGCAGCAGTTCCAATAGATGCTAGAACGGCAGTTGCAACTATAGTAAATTGATTAGCAAAAGTAAGATCCATACCAATTGCTTGTGCTATAAATACAGCTGCAACTCCTTGGTATAATGCAGTACCATCCATATTAATTGTTGCCCCTAAAGGTAAAACAAATGATGATATTTCTTCTGATACGCCTAAATCTTTTTCACAACGTTTCATAGTAACCGGTAGAGTAGCTCCACTAGAGCTAGTTGAGAATGCTACCAGTTGTACTGGAGCCATAGATTTGAAAAAATGTTTTAAATCCATATTAGTAAATACTTTTAGTATCGTGATATATGTAATACCCATATGAACAAATAATCCTAAGACTACAACTCCCATATAAAATAATAAAGCAGATAGGATACTTCCGATTTGGGAGATATCTCCAGAAACAGAACTAATGGTTTTGGCTATTAATGCAAATACTCCATATGGGGCAAAATACATTATCATTTCTACTAGTTTTATAATCATTTTATTGATGCCTTCTAGAAATGCCAACACAGGTTGAGAAAACTTTCGATCAATACCGATTAATGCAATTCCAAAGACGATAGATATGAAAACTATTTGAAGCATATTACTATTATTGGATGCAGCTGAAAACATATTGCTTGGAACCATATCTACTAAAGGTTGTAGAGGTCCTCTGTTATCTTGAATAGAATTTGCTAATTCTTGTTTGTTAGCAGCCTTGTCAACATACTCACTACTTAAACTTTCTTGATAGCTTTCTGGTATATAAGATCCAGGTTCAAGAACATTAACTAAAATTAATCCTATACTAACAGCTACAGCAGTAGTGCTAATGTATAGAGCAATTGTCTTCCAACCAATTCTAGAAAGTTTTCTAGTATCTGAAAGAGAAGCAACGCCCGTAATAAGGGATGATACTACCAATGGTACTGCAATAAGTTTCAATAGATTTAAGAAGATTGTTCCGAATGGAGATATAAAATCTGATGTAAAATCTGACCAACCATTAATAGCGCTAGCTATTCCATAGACAGTCCCTAAGACCAAGCCAATAATTATTTTCCAGTGTAGTTGCATTAATTAAGAACAAATATATGGATTATGTTTAAGTTATTTCAATGATTTATTATGTAGTTATTGGAATTTATCTGATTGGCTTGCTCTTAATTGGGTTTAGTAAATCAGATTCTATTAAAAACCAGGAAGACTTTGCAGTAGCAGGAAGATCTCTTACACCTTGGATTTTAGTTGGAACGATGGCAGCAACTTGGATGGGCACAGGATCTGTTTTAGGTAATGCAGGGAAAGCATTCGAGATAGGTGCAGCTGGATTTTTGTTGCCGATTGGTGGGATGCTTGGTGTTCTAGTGCTAACAAAGGTAGCAGGGAAAGCGAGAGCTTCTGGTAAATTAACTGTACCAGAAATTATTGGATCCAGATTTGGAGACACAGCAATGATTCTATCTGTTATTGCACTACTTACTGCTTACCTAGTAATTGTTAGTTATCAGTTTAATGCTGGCGGTGCAGTAATCTATACTATATTTCATGATAATTTAGGTGCAGGATTGACTTTAGACCAAGCAACGATAATAGCAGCCTTGTTCATTGTTGCATATACAGTTTTAGCTGGCTTATTAAGTGTTGCATATACAGACGTTGCAAATGGTATCCTCATGGTGACCTGTTTCATTATTGCGTTACCAATTCTATTTTTTCAAGCGGGAGGATTTGATGGTATGACCACCAGCTTTGCAAATAAAGGTATGCCTAATAACATGTCAATATTTGGTGTTCTTTCATTTAGAGATGTAATCAATTTTACCTTACCATCTTTTTTATTAATCCTTGGCGATGCAAATATGTATCAAAGATTTTTTGCTAGCGATTCAGTTGCGTCTGCAAAAAAAGCAACTTATCTATTATTTTTTGCGGTTGTTTTACTAGAGTCTCTTATCATAGCAAATGCTTGGATCAGTTCAAGTATGATTACTGATATCGCAAAGGAATCACATGTATTAATTTATGCAGCTTATAATTTCTTACCACCATTCGTTGGGGCTGTAATGCTAGCTACGATCATAGGTATTATTATTTCTACAGCAGATTCATTTTTACTTGTTCCGACAACAATTCTAATCAATGATATTTATTTAAGATATTCTAATAAGCAATATTCTGATAAGACAATTGTAACGCTTAGTAGAATATTAGTGCTGTTATTAGGGTTTTTCTCATACTGGGTCTCAAGAATGTTTGCTGCAGATACAACTATTTTTGAAAAAGCGCTTTATGCATTTACTATTTATGGTACAGCAATCACTCCTACATTATTAGCAGCATTCTTTTGGAAAAAAGCAACGAAGTATGGCGCTATATGTTCAATTGTATCAGGAATAGTTGCAACAGTCTATTTTGGAAATCAATGGAGTCTTGATGAAGCTGTAATTCCAGCTTTAGCTATTTCATCAGCTGCTTTAGTTTTAATAAGTTATTTGCCACAGTCTGATTAGTAGATTTAAGGTAATTTAAATAAATCTTCAATAGAGCAATTCAGAGTTTTTGCAATTTTTAACGCAAGAACTGTGGAAGGAACATAAACCCCGTTTTCAACCGCATTAATACTTTTTCTTGAAACTTCGGCACTATCAGAAAGTTCTTGTTGCGTTAATCCTGCCGATTTCCTGAACTCTTGAAGATTATTCAAGAGGTTTTTATGATGTTTCCCCACTTTTATTCTTTTTCAAAATCTTCAACAGCTTTTGTAATTCCAACGCTATCATCTGGAAAGAAATATCCAGCGATTATAAGGCCAACTCCAATTGAACCAACTAATAGTCCTACACCTTTTAATACAAATACAAATTGAACACCGAAAAGATAGAGACCAACACCTACGAATAAAGTTATCACTCCATTTCTTTTATAATCGATAGGCTCACTTTTTTTACCATTGTTACTAAAAATATCTCCGGTTTCAAGCCTATCTAAAAACTCTTGTACTTTTTCTGGATCGTTGGCAGTTTTTGCAATTTCAACAATGGCTGCTCTTTTATCTTTCGCATCTTTGTATAACCAAAAAAATACTCCTAAGGGAATAATAAACCCAGAGGTTATCCCCATTACAGCTAATATAAATTCTTTTGCTTCACTCATTTTTAATCTCCTTTTTTATTAAAATGTAACGCAAACTTAACATTAGAAATATGAGAAGTCAAGGTTACATTTGAAAATTTTTTACTAGATAGTAATTTCTAAAGGAGGGCTATTAATAGACTCAACATTATCTTTAATATCAAAAGATCGTCTATAGTACTCGAAAGATTTTTTAGTGCCTTGCCAATCATCTATACGACTGATGATTGTCATATTTTGATCAGCTGTGTTTGATGTTCCAGTGACTACATGGCCAGTAACGTATTTGATATTAGATCTTTTTTGAGCCCAACTAAGATATACTCGTTTTAGCATTCTCGCATATCCATTAGATTTATATTTTTCCATAATTACAAAAGCGTAAGTATAGAGAGTATTATATTTACCAAAATTTTCATCGTTTACGGCCCACGATTCTTGACGTAATTCTTCTAATGGAATTCCAATGATATAGCCAATAATTTCATTCTGATATCTAGCGATAAACGGTAAAGACTTTTCGGTGTTAAAATATTTTTGAATTGTATCTTTTGTTAAGACAGCTTGTCTTCCATATTCTTTGGCTAGATGTAAGGATATTTCTATGAGTTGAGGATAGTCTTCTCTACCAACTTTTTCAATTTTTTCAATTTGAAAAACATTAGTAGACGCAATAATTTTTGTTTTGGAGGAGTTTTCAGATTTGTTCATTGTAATCAATATTAAAAATTTTTCAATCTAGTATGAAGGCATTTGTTTGATACTGTTAATTAAGTTAAATTTTGCCCATGATATCTTTTAAAGAAAAACTACACAATACAATAAGACAAAAGAATTCAAACTTATGTGTTGGGATTGATATTGATAAAAAATATTTTCATTCTGATGTCACAATCGAAGAACTTAAAGATTATTCTTTTAAAGTTGTATCAGCTACAAAAGATGTAGCAGCTGCATATAAGCCAAATCTTGCATTTTTTGAAGAATGGGGATCACAAGGATTTTTATGGCTTGAAGAATTGGTGAAAGAGATTGGAGATAATCATATCATTATCGCTGATGCTAAAAGAGGCGATATTGGGAATACAGCAAATCATTATGCGAATGCATTTTTTAACCATTTTAATTGTGATGCTATAACCGTAAATCCGTATATGGGAGAAGAGGCTATTGAGCCATTTTGTTCTCGTAAAGATAAAGGGGTTTATGTTCTTTGTAGGACTTCAAACGCATCTGCTAACTATATTCAGGAAAGCATTTTTGATAAAGTAATTGAATTATCAAAAAATATGAATAAGCATGACAATATTGGCTTAGTTGTTGGAGCTACCAATAGCAAAGCAATGAGTGAAGTAAGAAGTACAAACAATTTACCTTTTCTTATTCCTGGTATTGGCGCACAAGGTGGTAGCCTTGAAGATGTTATTAAGATTAATAATAATTATGCAGAATCAACCTTGATTAACGTATCTAGATCTATAATTTTTCCTGGAGATAATAACTCTCAAGGTATTCATGATGCTGCACACAATTTTGCCAATCAAATGAGGTTGCATTTTGAACGATAAAGACTATATAAAGATTTTTGAAGAAACTGAAGCACTAATGTATGGACATTTTGTGTTGTCATCCGGCATGCATAGTGATGCTTATTTCCAGTGCGCTAAAGTACTACAATATCCTAAATATCTATCATTATTTGCAGATATTTTATCATCTCACTTTTCAGATCTTTCAATTGATAAGGTGATTTCTCCTGCAATTGGAGGTATTGTGTTAGGTACAGAGGTTGGAAGACAGCTAAATAAAAGAACAATATTTTCAGAACGAGTTGATGGCAAGATGCAACTTAGAAGAGGTTTTGAAATAAAGCCTGGTGAAAAAATTCTTATTATTGAGGACGTCCTTAGTACAGGGGGGTCTATTAAAGAAGTATCAGAGCTAATCAATCGACATAAAGGCGATATTGTAGGTATTGGTATCATTGTTGATAGGAGTATTACACCTGTTCATTTACATGATAATTTTTTTGCAATTACTAAGCAATCTGCAAAAATATTTGACAAAAATAATATCCCAGACCATGTCAAAGATATCCCAGCAATTAAACCTGGAAGTAATGTTGTTGCTTCGGATATAGTTGAGTGAGGTTGAGTGTATAAGAATCTAAAAATTGGTTTAGCGCTTGGTGGAGGCGGAGCAAGAGGTGCTTGTCATATAGGTGTATTAAAGTCTTTAGAGCGCAATGGTATTATACCTGATGTTATATCTGGTACTAGCGCCGGATCAATGATTGGTGCTATGTATGCATCTCATGCTAATGCTGATATTGTAGAAGAAAAATATACTGCACATGTTAACGGTGAAGACTTTAAAGATTTAGGATTTAGGTATATACCTAACAATGAAAAAGATGATTCAGTTTTTTCTCAAGTATTCAAACAAATAAAAAATCAATATATACTGATGGTGAGCTCGACTAGAAAGTCAATTGTCAAAAATGAAAGACTAGCAAAGGCTGCAAATAATTTATTTGCACATAGTCAGTTCAATGATTTAAAAATACCTTTACTTGTTACTGCTACAGATTTGATTTCGGGAAGGCCAATACTTTATAAGTCTGGTAATGTTGTTGATGCGGTTGTTAAGAGTTCCTCTATTCCTGGATTTATAGAGCCAACATATATAGATAATAGAATGCTTCTTGATGGTGGGATTATTTTTCCAACGCCTGTGCCTCCATTAGTGGGTGAATGTGATTTTATTATTGCAGTAAATATTAGTAAAGCATTTAAGACAGATGATGAACCTGAAAATATCTTTGAAATCATGAATCGATCTAGAGATATATCAACACTACATTTAAATTCTTATTTGCTAAACCAATCTAATTTTGTCATTAGTCCAAAACATGAAGATTTACATTGGTCTGCTTTTGACAAGACTAAAGAATTTATCCAAAACGGATATAATGCAGCAGAATCTGAAATAGAAAGATTATTAATTCAACTGGATTCTATGACAGAAGAGAGTACCAAAACCATTAAAGAAACATTTTGGACCAAGCTGAAGAAAAGATTATCTTCTTAGCAAATTAATGAAAAAAATAATTTCAATATTAGCATATTTTTCTATTTTATTTGGTCAGTTTAGCGATCCTGCTGAATTTAAGTTCAATATAAATAATACAAATCAAGGTGAAGTAGTTGTTTTAGAAGTGCAAGCAAGTATTGAAGATGAATGGCATATTTATGCAATCTATGATGTTCCTGAAGGTCCAGAACCAACAGTTATTAACATCAAATCAGGTGAAATTGTTAAAACAGGTAGAATTATAGAACCAGATCCTATTGTAACATATGATGAAGGTTTTGATAATATTACTAAGTATCATGAAGGAAATCCTTTATTTAGAGTACCTATTGTTTTAGATAAAAAATTATCTAATGGTACATATTCATTTGATGTTACAGTTCAGTATCAAGTATGTACAGGAAATCTATGTTATCCACCTAATGAATATAGCGACACTGTTCAATTTGTGTTGGAGAGCGGTAATATAAGAGAGCAGTTTACAGTTAATAATTTCGATTTTTCAAAAGACTCTGTATTTAGTCGTTTAAAGCTCGATGATTCTGATATTGGAGGATTTCTTCTTATTTCACTAATTATGGGATTTGCTGCATTATTAACACCATGTGTTTTTCCAATGATACCCATTACAATTTCCTTTTTCTTGAAAAGAGGTGAAGATAAAAAAACTTCACCTATTAAGGATGCTTCAGTTTATATGTTAGGCATTGTTATGACATTCACATTATTGGGGATGTTACTAGCTATTTTTCTTGGTGCTTCAGGAGCAACACAGCTCGCCGCTAATCCTTACGTAAATTTATTTATTGCCTTTTTATTCACCTATTTTGCTTTTTCACTTTTTGGTTTTTATGAAATTGAGATTCCTCAATCATTAAAACGTTTTTCATTGGAGAGAGAAAGTTCTGAAGGATATGCAGGTATATTATTCATGGCACTAACTTTTACTCTTACTTCTTTTACGTGTACGGTAGCATTTATGGGTACAATTTTAGTCGCCGCTTCACAAGGTGAGTGGTTTTGGCCTATCATCGGTATGCTAGTATTTAGTTTGGCTTTTGCGTCGCCCTTCTTCTTTTTAGCTCTTTTCCCACATTATTTGAAAAAATTACCTCAATCAGGCGGTTGGTTAAACTCTGTAAAAGTGATTATGGGATTTCTTGAAATAGCAGCAGCTTTTAAATTTATTAGTAATACAGATTTAGTATGGCAGTGGGATATATTCACCTATGAAATTGTACTCTACTGTTGGGCAATTATTATGTTCCTATGCGCTTTCTATATTGTAGGATTCATTCGATTTAAGCATGATTCTAAAATAGCGGTGTCTTATCAAAGAGCGCTAGCCTCTATGAGTTTTTTGATATTAGGTTCTTACTTATTAGCAGGAAATTTTGGATATAATATTAATGGAACTATCGAATCTTATCTTCCTCCAAAAAAAGTGAAATCAAACTTGAATTGGGTACATTCTCTAGATAATGCTTTTATTATAGCTTCCGAACAGAACAAAAGAATATTTATTGATTTTACTGGAGTTACATGTACGAATTGTCGTTGGATGGAGAGAAATATTTTTGCAAAGAAATCGGTAGAAGACATAATGTCAAATTTTGTTTTAGTGAGCCTGTATACCGATTCTGGAGAGAACTATATTCAAAAGAGAGATTATCAAATTAATCGATTCAAAACAGCAGCATTACCTTATTATGTTATTTTAGATAAAAACGATTTAGTCATTAGAGAATTTCCTGGGATGACTAGAGATATTGAAGAGTTTAAAAGATTTTTACAAGAGGGGTTAAACTAAGTATGGAACTTATTGTATATGTTGCCATTTAAATAAAAGAAATATGAAAAGACTATTTATAATATTGATTGCATCATCATCCTTGTTTGCTCAAGGATCTATGTTCAAGCAGTTTAGTAAGTTATTTGCTGATATCGCTGAAACTGTTAATGAATCAGTTGTTACAATTACTACTACCAATACAATAACTATGGATGAAGATGTGCAAAATTTCTATAGATACTGGGGTAGATCTATTCCAGAAGAATTTGAAAGTAAGTCATTGGGCTCAGGCGTCATTGTGGATGAAGACAATGCATATATTGTTACTAACCATCATGTTATTTTTGATGAAAGAAGCGAAAAACCCGTTGATCAAATTATGGTAGAATTGATGGATAAAAGAGTTTTTGAAGCTACTGTTGTAGGCTTAGATCGAGGTACCGATTTAGCTATCCTCCAAATTAAAGCAGATAATATTAAAGCAGTTCCAATTGGTGATTCTGAGGTTATAAGAGTTGGAGAATGGGTATTAGCCATTGGAAGTCCTTTTTCTGAATCACTTAGCCATACCGTCACTGCAGGTATTATTAGTGCTATAGGTAGAAACAATGTAATGAGAGGCAGTGGTGATACTTATCAAAACTTTATACAGACAGATGCTGCTATTAATCCAGGGAATAGCGGAGGAGCATTACTAAATATGGATGGTGAGCTTATTGGAATTAATGCAGCAATCGCTTCAGGAAATGGAAGATCTAATGCCGGGATAGGATTTGCAATTCCATCAAGTATAGTTACAAAAGTAATGAGTGACTTAATTTCTAAAGGTTATGTAGTACGTTCTTTTTTAGGTATTTATATGCAAGATATAAGTGAAGATCTTTATGATACTATGGATCTTAAGTCTAGAAAAGGAACTATTGTTAGCGATATTGTCGAAGGAAGTCCTGCTGATAAGTCTGGTTTAGAATCAGGAGATGTTATTACTAATTTTGAAGGAAAAGAAATTACTAATGGTGCGGAATTAAAAAATCTAGTATCTAGCGCTAATCCAGGTGCGAAAATAACTTTAACCATTTCACGAGAAGGTGAAGTGCAAGATATTGACGTTGTGCTTGAAGAAAGGTCTGGAAGTGAAATGGCAAGCAATACTAATAGTACTTACAATGAATTTGGATTATCAGTGCTCGATATTACTGATGATTTAATTAATCAATATGATATTCAACGTTCTATGAACTCCGATATTCAAGGAGTAATTGTAGTAGATATTGAAGAGGGCGGTATTGCAGAAAAGTCAGGGATGGAAGAAGGAGATTTAATTACTCGTATAGGTAGACAGAGAATATCTAGTCTAAAAATGTTTAAAGATGAAATATCTAAATACGAAAAAGATACAAAAATTCTATTCTTAGTAAAGCGTGGTAACGCATCTAGATTTTTAACACTTAGAAGATAAATTCTAATCAAATTGCAATAATTCAACATTTCTTATAAGTTCATACTTAATTCATCATGAGCATAAGAAAAGAAAATCCAAAAATAGACTTTATATCTAATGAACATAAAATCCTCGATTTTTGGGAAAAAAATCAGATTTTCCAAAAATTAGTAAGTCAGAATTCTGACGGTGAAAAGTGGAGTTTTTTAGATGGCCCTATTACAGCTAATAATCCAATGGGTGTTCATCATGCTTGGGGGAGAACATTAAAAGATCTCTATCAAAGATATAAATCGATGAATGGCTATCAACTTCGATATCAAAACGGCTTTGATTGCCAGGGACTCTGGGTTGAAATTGAAGTAGAAAAAGAGCTTGGTATTAAGTCAAAAAAAGAAGTTGAAGAGCTTGGAATAGAAAAATTTGTTAATCTTTGTAAAGAGCGTGTTACAAAATACTCAGATGTTCAAACTGATCAGTCAAAGAGATTGGGTTATTGGATGGATTGGGAAAATTCATATTACACGATGTCTGATGAAAATAACTATGCTATATGGGGATTTTTAAAAAAGTTGTTTAATGAAGAAAAAATTTATAGAGGTACAGACGTTGTTCCATGGTCTGGAAGATCAGGTACTTCTTATTCTCAAATGGAGATTATTGAGGGGCGTAAGCTAACGGTTCACAAGGGTGTATTTGTTAAGCTTTCTTTAAAAGATAAAAAGAATGAAAATATATTGATTTGGACTACAACTCCATGGACTCTTTCATCAAATATTGCTGTTGCTGTAAATAAAAAAATAAATTATGCAAAAATTCAATTAGCAGATGAATCCATTTATTATGTTGCTGAAAATAATTTAAAATTTCAACGATTAAGCAAAGAGTTTGCAGAAAAAAAGAATTGGATTGATGGAGTACCAAAACTAAAAACCTTAGATCAGATATTTAAAGAAAGAGGCGGATATAAGGTTCTTGAAGTTTTGAAAGGTGAAGATATGATTGGTTGGACTTATGAAGGTCCATATGACCATCTAGAGCCGCAACAAACTGCTGGAGGCTACCCAAATACTGGTGAAGATAAAAAAGACGATGAATTGACGCCTATACAATGTCATATTGTAATCGATGGAGGAAAAGACTCTGAAGGTAATGATATGGTAGTAGAAGGAGAAGGAACTGGTATTGTTCACATGGCAGGCGGTTGCGGATCCATAGATAATAAAATTTGTAAAAAAGAAGGTTTTGTGGAAATATCACCTATTGATAACCAAGCAAACTTTCTTGATGGATTTGATTTTATGTCAGGACTAAATGTTACAGATCCCGATACTGCTAAAAAAATTATACAAGATTTGAAAGATAGAAGTCTGTTATTATATGCGGAAGATTATCCTCATATATACCCTCATTGTTGGCGATCGGGCGATGAGCTTGTATTTAAGCAAGTGGATGAATGGTATATAAATATGGATTGGAGAGATAGAATTAAAAATGTTGTCAGTGATATCGATTGGATTCCAGAATGGGGAGAAGATAGAGAGCACAATTGGTTAGATAATATGGGTGATTGGATGATTTCGAAGAAACGTTTTTGGGGCTTAGCTCTACCAATTTGGACCTTTGAAGATGGTAGTTTTTATGTAGTAGGATCTAAAGAAGAACTGAAAGATCTTTCTGTTGAAGGTTGGGAAAAATTTGATGGAAATAGTCCCCATAGACCTTGGATTGATCACGTAAAAATTAAACATCCTGAAACAGGATTAATTGGTACAAGAATTCCTGATGTTGGTAACCCATGGCTTGATGCAGGAATTGTTCCTTTTTCTACGTTGAATTATTTTGAAGATAAAAAATATTGGAATGAATGGTTTCCTGCTGATTTTATTACAGAATGTTTTCCTGGTCAGTTTAGAAATTGGTTTTATTCTTTATTAGCTATGTCATCTTTTCTGGAAGATAAAGCTCCATTTAAAACATTGCTTGGGCATGCATTGGTAAAAGATGAAGATGGTAAAGAGATGCATAAGTCAGCAGGAAATGCTATCTGGTTTGATGACGCTGCTGAAAAAATGGGTGTTGATGTCATGAGATGGATGTATACAAGGCAAAATGTAGAGAATAATTTATTATTTGGATATGAGAAAGCTGATGAAGTCAGAAAACGATTAATTAGCCTTTGGAATATATATTCTTTCTTTTGTACTTATGCAAGCTTAGATGATTTTAAACCTCACTCTCAAGAAGTAGATGAGAAAGATTTAACATTGTTAGATAAATGGATTATTTCAAAAGCAAATTTACTAATAAAAGATTCTACTGTTCATTATGATCAGTTTGAAGCAGATAAGCTTTTAAAAAAGGTAGAGTTATTTATTGACGATTTATCTAACTGGTATATTAGAAGAAATAGACGAAGATTCTGGAAAAGTGAGAATGATACGGATAAGTTTGTAGCATATCAAACGCTGTACAATGTTTTATTATCACTTATCAAGCTTTTAGCTCCAATCTTACCATTTATTACAGAGCGCATGTATCGTAATATTTCAAAAGATGATCCGAATGAAAATCATGATAGTATTCATTTATCTCCTTATGTAAAGCATGAAGATGATAAAATTGACATGGATTTATTAAAAAAGGTTGAAACGCTTAAAAAGATTATTGAATCTGGTAGGGCTGCAAGAAAGAAAGCTAATATTAAAGTTAGACAACCTCTTTCAGATTTAAAAATATATGAAAATAATCCAATACTCACTGAATTTATTTTAGATCAACAACAGCTTATTTTAGATGAACTAAATATTAAGACCATATCAATCATGACAAGCTTAAAAGATATGGGTTCTTTCTCTATAAAGCCAAATTTCAAGATTTTATCCTCTAAATTTGAGGAAGATATGCAATCAGTAGTTAAATATATTGCAACACTTGATCAGTATGATGTGATGGATAAGTATTTAAATAATAAGAAGATAGCATCAGAAAAATTTGATGTTATAAAGGAAGACGTTATTATTCAAATTCAAGGACATGAAAAAGAAGAAGCGTTTTTTTCAAACGATATAATAGTATCTATTAATACTGAAATTGATGAAAGCTTAGCAGCCGAAGGGTTAATCAGAGAGCTCATCAGACATGTGCAGGTGATGCGAAAAGAAGCAGATTTTAATGTAGACAACAGAATTATATTATCTGGAAGTTTTTCTGATGATATAAAGCATGCTATAGCTAGCCACAAAGAATACTTTATGAACGAAATTTTATGTATAGATATAGTGGATAGTTTGGAAAATTCTGATTATAATTCTGTCTTTAAGTATAAATCAGAAAAATTTGACATATTGATTAAAAAAAAATTATAAGGAGATACTCGAGTGGCTAGAACAAAATATTCAAAATCAGAATTAAAAAAATTTGAAAAAAATATATATAGTAAAATGAATGATATTAGCAATAATATAGAAGCTGTTCGTTCTACAACATCCAGTAACAGCTCTGTGTTTTTAGAAAATAATACAGAAGATCATAATGAAGGTACTGAAGCACATGAAGTAGAAAAGAGCTTTTTATTGATGTCGCGTGAATCTGACTATCTTGTGAATCTAAAAAAAGCATTACAAAGAATTGAAGATGGTACATACGGTGTATGTGATGTATATCAAAATGATTCTACAAAATGTGAATGCCCTGATAGTCCTTTAATTGATAAAGAGAGATTGTTAGAGGTTCCAAATGCAACAAAAGGTGTTTTCTGTAAGCAGAAGAAAAAATTAAATTTAGTATGAATTTTTTTTTACCTTTTTTTATTGTTTTAATTGATCAATTATCAAAAATAGTAGTTCATGCTAAAATGAATTTATATGATTCATTTACAGTCATTCCTTCTTTATTAGATTTTACATATATAAGAAATGAAGGAATTGCATTTGGGATTAATTTTCCAGGCGGTAAAATGTTCTTTATCATATTTCCAATATTAATAACCTTTTACTTGATTTCTCTTCTGAAGAACAAAGAATTTGAAGATAATTCATCACAAATTGCATTATTTCTTATTATCGGAGGAGCTGTTGGAAATATATTAGATAGAATATTCCGCGGATATGTGGTTGATTTTATAGATTTTCATATTAATGGAGCTCATTGGTATATTTTTAATGTTGCCGACGCATCTGTAACAATAGGATTGTTATTCTTGTTGTATAGTTCTATACTTATTAAAAAGTAAATATATTATGAAAATATCTGTCTCTTCATCAGACGAGTTAAAAAGACTCGATAGTTTTTTATCTACAAGATTGGTTCAATTTTCACGAACTAATATCCAAAAAATGATTTCTAATGGATTGATTTTAGTAAATCACAAAAAAGTCAAAAAGAATTTTAGGTTAAGCTATAGTGATCAGATAGATATTGATATTGTAAATAAGGTAGATGAAAAGAAAGTTTCATTAGAGAAGTGGGATTATCCATTAGATATATTATATCAAGATAAAGACTTTGCTATCATTAGTAAGCCCAGAGGGATTATAGTGCATCCAGCTCCAGGAAATTATGATAAAACATTGGTTAATATTCTTTTACATCGATTTGAAAAAGAATTAGAGAATGCGATAGATCCATCAAGACCTGGTATTGTTCATAGACTAGATAAGGATACAACAGGTATAATGATTATTCCCTTAAATGAATATGCACATTGGAAAATTTCTGATCAATTCAAGGATAGAACTATTCAGAAAGAGTATATAGCGCTTACATGGAGTCAATGGAAAGAAAAATCAGGCGTAATAGATAATATTTTAAATCGCAATAAGAGAAATCCTATCCAATTTGAATCATCTGATGTCGGAAAAAAAGCATTATCACATTTTGAATTAATTAAATCTGGCGAGTATTTATCTGCAGTTCGTTTTTTCCCAAAAACAGGTCGAACTCATCAAATTAGGGTTCATTGTAAAGAATTTGGATTCTCTATCTTTGGAGATGAATTATATGGTGGTGGAATTAAAAAATCTAAAGAGTTTATGAAAGATGTTAAGACAAAATTAGACCATTATTTTTCATTAGTTCAAGGACATTGCTTGCATGCGCATTCTATAGAATTTGAACACCCATCAACATTAGAAAAAGTAAAGTTTTCTGTAGAGCCAAATAAAAATTTTAATACCATATATAATGCGATTTTAAACAATGAAATTTGAAGAACATCAAAAAGAATTTTTATTATTTTTAGAGCTTGAAAGAGGTTATTCTGAAGAAACTATTAATACTTATAACAGAAGTATTAATAGATATTATCTTTTCATTAAAAAAGCAAAGATAAATTATTTAAAAATAGATAAAGATTTGATTCTTGATTTTCAAGCAAGCGTAGCTAAGTCTATGGGCCCTAGAACTTTCTCAAGAATATTATCTACGCTTAGAACTTTTTATAAGTTTTTGCATACCGAAGGAGTTATTGATGATGTTGTATTGAATGAAGTTAAATCTTATCCCTCTCCAAAGTACCAGAAATCAATTCCTACTTTTTTATCAATAGATCAAATTTCTCAAGTATTAGATAAAATTAATACGGATAGCAAATTATCTGATATTATTAAGCTAAGAAATCGATCTCTTATAATGTTATTTTTTACATCAGGATTAAGATTAGAGGAGCTTAAGTCTATTAAATTGAAAGATATCGATTTTTCAAAAAAGACAATTAGGGTAGTAGGTAAGGGGAGCAAAGAAAGATTAGCCAATTTTGATAGCGACACCAAAGATTTAATGATTGAATATTTAACAAGTTTAGAAAAATATCCTTTGATAAAGACAAACTTCAATAATAATTTGTTCGTCGATGAAAAAAATAAAAATTTATCAAGATATAACATCCAATATTTAGTAATGAAAAATTTAAAAACTCTAACTTTAAATTCATATGGCCCTCATGTGCTGAGACATTCTTTTGCTACACACCTTTTAAATAGTGGTGTAGGACTTAGTGCTATTAAGTCTTTATTGGGTCATGAGAGTCTAGCATCTACTCAAATCTATACTCATGTAAGCCTTGGAAAACTTCAGGAAACTATTAAGAAATCTCATCCAAGAGGAGAAAAATGAATCTAGATTATTTAAATATTATTAATAATAAGTATAAACGTAATTCTAGCGCTGATCAGCTTATCCAAGACTCTATTGTTTCAAAAGAAGGAGTGATTGGTTTAAACGGTGCGTTGATGGTAGATACGGGTGAATTTTCTGGAAGAATTCCAAATGATAAATTCATTGTTGATGAAGATGGTTCATCTGAAAATATTTGGTGGGGACCTATAAATCGAAAGATTTCAGAACAAAATTTTGAGTACTTACTAGATAAAGTAGTGAAGACATATAATGAGTTAGATAATGACTTTTATGTGTTTGATGGGTTTGCTGGCGATGATAAAGACAATAATCTTAATGTAAGAATGGTAACAAAGAAAGCATGGCAATCTTTATTCGTAAATAATATGTTTATTAGACCTAAAAAAGAAGAGCTAGACAGCTTTTCTCCTGATTTTACTATTATCAATGCTTACGATGTTAAAGAGAAGGATTGGAAAAAATACGGATTAAACTCAGAAAACTTTATTGTATTTAATCTGAAAAAGAAAATTGCAATTATTGGTGGAACAGAATATGCAGGAGAAATGAAAAAAGGTATTTTTTCTGTAATGCATTATTATTTACCGCTTAAAAATGTGTTATCAATGCACTGCTCTGCAAATGTTTCAAAAGATTTAAGTGAATCCACATTATTTTTTGGGTTGTCTGGTACTGGAAAGACTACTTTAAGTACCAATGCTAATCGACCATTAATTGGGGATGATGAGCATGGATGGTCTGATAACGGAGTCTTTAATTTTGAAGGCGGCTGTTATGCAAAAGCAATTCATCTAGATAAAAATCAAGAACCTGAAATTTATAATGCTATTCAACATGGAACGCTTCTAGAAAATGTCGTCTACGATCTAAAAACAAAAAAAGTAGATTTCGATGATAATGCAAAAAGTGAGAATTCAAGAATATGCTATCCAATTCATTTTATTGAAAACTCTTTAGGTTCTAAAGGACTGCCTAGTGCAGGACCTCACCCTAATGCAGTAATATTCTTAACTTGCGATGCTTATGGTATTATGCCACCAGTTGCTAGACTTGATGCGCATCAAGCAATGTATCATTTTATCAGTGGATATACCGCTAAAATGGCAGGAACTGAAACAGGAATAGTTGATCCTGTAGCAGCATTCTCACCATGTTATGGCGGGCCATTTTTAACACTACATCCATTGGTGTATGCAAAGCTGTTACAAGAAAAATTAGCAAAGCATGACGCTCCAATATACTTGGTTAATACCGGTTGGTCTGGATCTAGTGCAGTGTCAGGTTCCAAAAGAATTGATCTCAAACTTACGAAGCATATCATCAATTTAATTACAGATGGTAAGTTAGATTTTAGTGATTCAGTAAAAGATAAATTCTTTAACCTTGATATTCCTTTAAACCTAGAAGGGTTGGATAATGATTTCTTAGTTCCTGATCAAGGCTGGAATAATTTAGAGGAATATTATAAGACTGGTAATATGCTTACTGATTTGTTTAATAAAAATTTTACAAAATTTGATATTTCAGATTCTGACATTTTAAATGCAGGTCCAAAAATTCAATCAGGAGGAATGTAGATATGGCGACTTTAATTTTACGAGATACACATCGCATATTGGTAGAAAAAATAGAAGCTCTTAATAAAGAGAAGAGAGAGACTTCAGGAAGGATTAGAGAGGCAGCCGACCAAGGAGATCTTAAGGAGAATGCGGAATACCACGCTGCTAGGGAGCATCAGAGTTTATTAGTATATAAGATACAATTAATGCAGTCCCATGCGCCATTCAAGATGATTGGGAATAGCGACATTGAAACCGACGACGTAGGATTTGGCAATAAGGTTACAATCCGTGAAGAGGGCAAAGATGAGGCTGAAGACTATTACCTGTTAGGTCCCATCGAATCTGAGTTGGATCTTTATCCTTTAGTTGTAACGTACAAATCACCTTTTGGCCGAACCATAGTTGGAAAAAAGATTGGTGAAGATTTTACGCTTGAAATCCAGGGTAAAGATACGAAGTTCACAATTACTGCAATTGAAAAGATTTCTGCAGAATGAAATTAAAATATTATGGTTATTCTTAATAAGGAACAAATCAATAAATTGGTTACCATGAACGAAGCTATTGTAGCAATGAAAACTGCTTTCGTTCAATTAAGCAACAAAGAAGCAATAATCCCGAAACGATTGAGTACAGATATTCCAGGCAACAATGCCACATCATTGGTGATGCCGGCTTATTCATTGGATAATCCATATTATATAGTAAAAGTAGTGTCGGTGAATTATTCAAAT
>CEVM01123840.1_pt1 | contig 46292 bp, 41 predicted proteins | sample 531481 | NCBI WGS metagenome assembly CEVM01 (sample SAMEA2623649, study PRJEB7988) | marine metagenome | biome: marine biome (ENVO:00000447); feature: mesopelagic zone (ENVO:00000213) & marine oxygen minimum zone (ENVO:01000065); material: "saline water (ENVO:00002010), including plankton...
AAAGGAAAAGGAGATTACTACCGTGATCTCCACTAACTCCCTTCCTGCAAATACAAACCCTACATTGCTAAAGCAATGCAGTTTCCTTTTTCAAACATGTTCAGAAACCAGTTTCCTCCATGCTTAAAAATAGAAAACCCCGCAACAAATGTTGCAGGGTTCGTGCTTGATAGTGGAGCCGGGGAGATTATTTCTATGATCAACCCTTGCCAATGTTGCAATTAGAAAGCAAAGGCTGCGCCTTGTTTTTGGTATTTTATTCCAATGCTATGAGCAAGCTCGGCATTTCCATAAAACACAAAAAACCAAGCTCGTTGAGCTTGGCTTTCTAAATGTTGTGGAGCCGGGGAGATTCGAACTCCCGTCCAAACGCGCAATGTTAATGCTTTCTACATGCTTAGTTTTCGTTTAAATTTTCGTGGACTTGCCGGTCGAAAACTACCAACGCATCCCTTAGCTTCGCTTAAGGTTCAGAATCACATCAAAGCCCTGCGATTCCTAGGTTTACTTTTACGAAGCCACTAAACCGAACGCCGTAAACCAAGGCCTTCGAGTGACTTCCTGCTTGCCCGTCTTACGGGCCGAGGCATACCGTACTATAATTCGGGTTATGCAGCTAGGGCGTAGTTATTCTCGCCGTTTAAAAAAGTTGAAATATGAGATTTACGAGCTGTATCCCAGCGCTCGGCATGCTTACATTACCATTCAACCCGCTGTCAAAACCAGTCGGCCCCTTGGTATTTTTTTCAAAGATCTTTTTCTGGGCGTTCCCACGCAACAATGCGTGGTCGGGCTTTTCGCGGTACATGATAACTTGCTACAATCCCTAACGCGCAAGGGCGCAAAGATAGAAGAATTCCTATATCTTTGCACGCCTAGTATAGAACAAAAAACATTCCAAAATGCCAATCACCTTTGCGCTAATCAAAGAACGAAAGAATCCGCCCGATCGACGCGTCGTTTTTTCACCCCAAGCCTGTCATGAAGCCATGGAAGCCTTTCCTGAAGCAAACATTATTGCAGAACATTCCGATATTCGAGTGTTTCCGGATCAGGCGTATCAGGTTGCCGGAGTTTTGGTCAAAGAAGACGTTTCCGAAGCTGATGTCATGCTTGGAGTAAAGGAAGTGCCCCCCTCAGCACTGATTCCGAATAAAAAATACTTTTTCTTTAGTCACACCATCAAAAAACAGCCTTATAATCGAGGCTTACTGCAAGAAATTCTGAAAAAGAAAATTGAGCTATACGATCACGAAACCATTGTGAAGGCCAATGGTGGCCGACTTATTGGTTTTGGTCGCTATGCCGGATTGGTTGGCGCTTATAATGGGTTTCGTGCCTTAGGATTCAGACAACAAACCTTTATGCTTCCCAAAGCCGAGAACCTACCGGATCTTCGAGCCATGAAGCAAGCGCTCAACGAAATCACATTGCCGGCGCTAAAGATCGTATTAACGGGAAGCGGCAAAGTGGCCAAGGGAGCCAAAGAAATTTTAGAACACCTAAAGATCAAAAGAGTTTCGGTAGATGAATTTCTGAATAACGAATTTGAGACACCGGTGTATTGCCATATTGATGTCCTAGACTATAACAAGCGTAGCGATGGAACGCCCGGAAATCGCAAAGAATTTTACAAAGATCCCTCCGGTTACGAGAGCAATTTTATGCGCTTTGCAAAAGCCGGCGATATGTTGATCACAGGCCATTTTTACGGTGAAGGAGCGCCATATCTTTTTACTCGGGAAGATGCAAAAGATCCTGAATTTAATTTCAAACTCGTTGCGGATATTACGTGTGATATTGACGGTCCCATTGCTTCAACGGTACGACCTTCTACAATCTCAGACCCCTTTTATGGTTATGATCCCATCACTGAAAAGGAAACCACTTTTGACGCACCCGGTGCCATTACTGTTATGGCGGTAGATAATTTGCCTTGTGAACTGCCCAAGGATGCGAGTGAAGGTTTTGGCGAAATGTTTATGGACGCCGTGTTACCGGCATTCTTTAATAATGATAAAGACGGTATTCTGAAGAGAGCACGAATGACTACGGCAGAAGGAACGCTTACCGATCGTTTTTCCTATCTACAAGATTATATTGATGGTAATGAATAAAAAAACACCTCTGTTACAGAGGTGTTTTTTTGAGAACATCAAAATTCCGAAGGCTATTTCAAATTGAAATGTTGTTGTAGTGCTGTATAATCGGTAATGTCTACGCCAGCGTTTAAGAGGTTTTGTTCCATTTCATACGGACTTCTACCACTAGCTTCTACAATCACAATACGTAACTCTTGGAAAGTTCCTACCGGGAGATTGTATGCCGATTCGTCCGATGCCAAGTTAAATCGCATTTGGAAACTTCCCACCTGCATAAATGTGCGCACTCTAAAGATAGTTCCATCTGGATTCACGGTGTTTGGAATAGGGTAATATAAGGTTCCTGCTTGCACGAAGGCATAGATAAGATCATTTTGCAAGACCTCTTCAGTTAACTCAGGAACTACCTCGGTGTAAATCGTACCTGAAGCGGTAGAAATGTCGAAAGTAAGGTTTTGGACGTTTGCGTTTCCGTCCTGACCGTCCTGACCGTCTTGTCCATCCTGACCGTCTTGCCCGTCGGTACCATTAGTACCATCCAATCCTGCCGGTCCCTGAGGTCCTGCTGGTCCCGCAGGTCCTTGAGCTCCATCCATACCATCTACTCCATCTTCTCCTGAACAAGAAGCTGCGATTGCTACAAAAAGCACCATTACTGTGTACTTAAGTACGTTTTTCATTTTTTTCATTTTGTTTGATTTTTTATGGTTCATATGAGGGCAAATGTAGGGGGTGCTCTTAAAATGAAGAATTATAAAAGCCTGAAATACAAAGGGTTCAAGGGTGGTTTTTTGATAAGGGTTTTTCCGATATTAAAGAGGTAAAATACGGTACGGGTATGGTAGGTGTCACCTTAAAGGTGTTCAGAAAAGATAAGAAGGTGCATCAGTTCATACTCATTATAACTTGCTAAGAATGTAAATTGCTTTTCAATTTTTCAGACAAAAAAATACCTCCAAACCCTACAGTATAGGCTAGAAGATCGTAGCCATCAAAAACACTTCCTAAGAGAATTTTCAAAATAGGATGCAAATTGACCACAGGTTGCAGCCATGAAAATAACTGTAAAAACTCGACTACAAAACCAATTGCAACGGCAATACAGGCGTTTAGAGAAATCGACCAAGAGGTAACGACTCTTAAAAAACAGTAGAGCAAAGGAATGACAAGAACATCCCCTATAAAACCACGGATAAATCCGTGTTTGAAGCAGAGGGCAATGCAAACTTCCATGCTCAACACGATGAGAAATACAATATGATACGGCTGACGCTTCAAAGCGAAGGTGCATTTAGAGTTGCGCGCCTTTTTAAAGGCGCGCAACATTTTGTTAAGATTCATTAACCCAATCAATTTTGCGAGAGACAAACATAATGGTTGCCAAAATAGCAAAAAGGCCGATGCTGCCTACTAATAAGGCATAGTCTTCCAATTGAATGATGACATAAATGAAACCGTACAAGGCGCTAAGGGAAGCGGCGATGAGCATTGGAAATTTTAATCCCTTTAAAATAAGTCGTGAATATCCCGTGATAAGCGCCAAGACCGCTCCACCGGCAATCAAGTATGCTTTTAAAAAGCTGCTGTGTTCACTGATGGCAATCAATAAGGTGTAGAACATCACCAGGGCCAACCCGATCATAACGTACTGAAAAGGATGAATGTAGATTTTACTGGCAAGTTGTATTAGGAGAAATACCAATAAGGTAAGTCCGATAACCAAAATTCCGTACTTGGCCGTTCTTTCGCTCTTGGCATAGTCATCAACCGGAACAATGAGTTCGGTTCCAAACGCATAGGGAGAAAGGTCTGGCATGTTATTATAGAATACTTGCTCAAACTCGCGGTTGATCTGTAATACCTGCCAAGAAGCTTTAAAGCCGTCTTGTGAGATTTCACGAGAACCGTCGAGGGGTAGGTAGCGTCCTGTAAAACTAGGGGAGTGCCAGTTAGATTCTAGTGAAACCTTTGTTGTTTTTCCTAAGGGAACAAAATGAAGTCCCTGACTACCGTTCACTTTCATGTGGAATGAAAAATCAAGAAGAGTGTCGTTTTCAAATAAGGTTTTGGGCAATACGTCACTTTGAAGGGTGTTCAAATAATCCTTAGTAAACTTTGGAGCAATGTCCATTGTTTGATCTGCTACCATCACTTCTATAGCATTACGAATCCCTTTTAGGTTAGATGTATTTATGAGAAGGGATATTTTGTCCCAAAGAATATCATCAGACGGAATATCTAAGGCGGTTGTTATTTTTGGAAACTGACCAGATACATCAAGCGCTGTTGTGAATACTACGGCTTCATAAATTCCACGCTTAAGTGGTTTTTCTTTGGTTTGAGCAGTTCCGTTAATCGATAGTGCCTCAGGAAAAACATAGGCGAATTGTTCTAGGGTTTCGGTCAAGGTCTGAAATGTTTTGGTCTGCTCATTATAAATTCGCTCTTCTTTATAGGTATTGTAGGGAATTTTCAGAATAGGACCCGATAGGGTAACCTCATTTCCCCACTTGTCATTCACCTCTTGGGTTACTTCTGTTTTTCGTTGTGAGCGTTCCCGAATAAGTTCTTTTACAAATTCTAAGGGAATAAGAAGAATTAAAAATAAAAATCCTACTACGAGCATTCGGGCTGTAATGGAATGGCGGAGCCAATGTGTAAATCGATTTGTAGTTGCTTTCATATAATTGATTTAAAGTACTTTGAATTTCAAAGTTTGTTAATAAAAAAATATTATTTTTTAGATATCAGTGCTTCTAGCGCTTCAATATGTTTTTTAAAGGCAGCTTTCCCAACGGGGGTGGCTTCATAGCTTGTATTTGGTTTTCGGTTGATGAACTGTTTATGAACGGTGATATAGGCTTCCTTTTCTAAGGTTTTAAGGTGGCTTGCTAAATTTCCATCCGTAACTTCCAAAAGTTCTTTCAGTCTACTGAAATCAGCCTCCTCATTGACCATTAAAATGGACATGATCCCCAAGCGAATTCGGTGATCAAATAGCTTATTAATGTTGTCAATAATTCCCACAATTAGTTTTTTTCATTGATCAGCATCACACTCCCATAGACAATGTGCATGAGTCCGAAACCAAACACCCAAAACCAGAGTCCGTATCCCGGAAAAGCAGCACAAATAAGACCAAGAATGATTTCTACATAACCCAAGTACTTCACATTTCCAATCGTATATCGCGATGCGTTTACCAAGGCCAATCCATAAAAGATGAGCATCAGCGCAGCGGTGAGACCATAATGCTGACTATTCAATTTAATGAGAATATACATACCACCTGTAAGTAATGGAATTAAAAAATTAACCAATAACCGTTTTGTGGTATGATCCCAAATAGCACTATTGTTACGTTTCGCTTTGCGTGTTGTCAATACAAGTGCCGTAAAGATACTGGCAATGGCTACAGCTGCCAAGAGTAACACAATCTGAGTAAAATTATGACTTTGTAACAATAAGAATTCGCCACTAGGCAATAAATAGTAGTACGCAATGGCAGCACCAATAATAGCATAGCAGCCGGCAAAAATTCCGGACCAACCACTGAGAGAAATAAACCGAGACGATCGGTTCATCAACTGTTTGATATCAGAAATGTCCTTAAGATACTTGTTTTCTTCCATTATAAAGAACTTTGAAAAACAAAGTAACTAAAAATTATGGTATAGTGTCTATAACATTCATGTTAAATACAGTTAAAAATGAAGAAAAAATAACGATGAAAAGTGATCATACACATAAATTACTGAGCCAATTTCTCTTGGATGTAAGCGATATACTACTAAATTAATGTTAAAAAAATTAACATTTAAGACCCTTTATTTGATGAAAAGAACAAAAATATAGATGAAAGGATGTTTTTGTCGTAATTCTTATTTTGACATAGGAAATGTCTGACAATCAATGTATTTCATATCGATAAAATACTTAAATTTACAGACTAACTACTAGCTTGTTCAATTATGAAATTAAAGTCCCCCGCCCTAGGATTTCTTATGTCCTTTTTTGTCTGTAGTGCCATGGCCCAAGTTGGAATTGGCACCACAGAACCTTCCTCCATGCTCGACGTCAATGGAGGCGTGCGCGTAAGAACTACTGACGCCGAACTACTTACCGATTCCCGAGATCAACCTATTGAAGCTACCTATGCATTAGGTACTGATGAAGAAGGGAACATGGTGCGACTCAAAATAGGTGATAACTTACTTTTAGAAGGGAATAGCCTTCGTGCCAATAATCGAAAAGTGGACATAGGAGATGCAACTACATTTGTGCTACCTATTCTCAACAATTTGAGATTGCTTATTCTACCAGGTGAAGTCAACGAAAAGAAAGAAATGATTCGCGTCTACAACATACTTGGTGATATGATTGTTACAGGTATTGAAGGCGGTACCGATGGAGAGCATATCTACATCTTACCGATGAGTGGTAGCGTCACATTCTTGCCTTTAGATATTGGCTCCCTGTCGATCAATCAAATTCTAACCAATGGTGGTATCAAAGTGTTTGATCAATACGAAGTGATAGAACTAATTTATGATGGAAATTCCAACAAATGGATCATTATCAATTAAGTTGGCAAGTATGTCTTTAAAAAATAAAGAGAGCGGTTTCTTCCGCTCTTTTTTTATTGCGAATTGAACGAGTTACAAATGTTTTCGGATGATTTGGAAGAAGGTTTCTGCTTTGTACGGTTTAATGATGATATCATCTAGTATCGCCGCATCTGGATGTGCCTGAATAGTACTCAATTCCATAGCTGAGAGTGCCACTACAGGAAGACTGGGGTGTAGCTCTTTAATGGCCAGGGTCGTCTCGTATCCGTTCATCTCTGGCATATTAATGTCCATTAGAATAAGGTCAACATTGTTTTCCTTTACGAGCGCTATGGCTTCCAGTCCAGAACTTGCCAAAAGGGTATCGGCTTGTGAACGATGCAGCATTTTTTGAGTGACAATTTGGTTGATACGATTATCGTCTACGATCAAAATCGAACGGCCCGCTAAAGAGACTTCGTTTGATGATTTTTTTTCTTGCGCCTCCTTAGTTTCTGATTCATAGGGTAGGTAATTAATAGTGAATTGCAGCTCAGTACCTTTCCCTACATTGCTTTCAATGTGAAGTTCACTATCATGGCGATCCAGAATCTTTTTTACAATAGGAAGACCTAGGCCTGTTCCTTGATAATGCTCGCCGGTACTGGTTTTGGAAAACTCATTAAACAATTGCGGAATTTTATCCTTCGGAATTCCGCTACCATTGTCGGTTATGGTAAAGTGAAAAGGAATTTTAGATTCGTCCGAATTCGAAGTACTGCTCACTCGAACCGATACCGTCCCGTTTTGTGTGAACTTGGTAGCATTACCAATTAAATTTAGGAGGACCTGTGTGATTTTCATCCGATCCCCAACGACATAGGTGGGCACTTCTTCCTCAATCGTAATTTCATAGGTGTTGGGTTGTTCTGTATTTAAATATTGTGAGGCCCCAACGACTTGTGAAATGATGGTTCTAATATCAATGCGGTCTTTTTCTAATGGTTCCTTAAGGTTTGCATCCAACTTATTTAATAACACTACATTATTGATCAAGGACAGTAAATAATCAGCAGAAAATTTTAATGATTTCAAATGATCAGCTTTAGAGGAGTATGCTTGGTCCTCCATTAGAATATCCGTCACTCCAATGATCCCATACATGGGGGTTCGTAGTTCATGGCTGATATTTGAAAACAAGGTAGTTTTAGCTTTGGATAGTGCTTCCGAGCGTTGTTTCTCTTCTAAATATTCTTTGTTTTTGACTTTTAAGTCTTGTAGCGCTTTCTTTCTTTTTCGATTAGAAATGAATAAAATAACGGAAGAAATAAGTAAGATAAGAGCAGCGATTTGCACCCAAAATATTGTGGTCGTACGCCGCGTTTCTTGCGCTTTAAACTCGGCTTCACGTTGTTGATTCTCAATTTCTTGTTCGTACTGAGTTACTTTGTATTGGGCCGTAGCCGCTTCAATCGCATTGATTTTGTCTAGTTTGTACTTTTCATTCTTGACGCTATCTCGTTGTAGTGTCAATTGGTATGCTTCCCTAGAATTACCTGACAGGTCTAGTGCTTTGGCCAAATGTGCCAATCCATCAATGATCGCATCTGAGTAATTCGAACTTTTGGCCAACGATAACCCTTCTCTCAAGTATGGCAAGGCGCGATTTGTATCACTTTCCAAATAATACCGCCCTTTCAAGATTTGATGCACCGCTCTATATGCTTCATATTTTTCAAGGGCTTGTATGTATATGTCGGTTTGTTCCACATAAGGAGTCGAAAACGATATATTGTTATCATCAATGCTGATATCAGCGATATTATAGTTCAGAATAAAGAGGCGAGCCGAGTCCTGTAAACGCGTGGCGATAGGAATGGCCTCTTTGTAATTGGAAATGGCTTTTTCATTTTTCTTCTGAATGGCATATACGTTTCCTAGATCGATTTGAGCGGAAACTAAGTATTTTAGACTGTCTTGTTGTTTGGCTTGTGATAACGCTTCCACAAAAACTTCTTGGGCTTGAAGCGTGTCTTCAATTTTTAAAAAGGAATTTCCAATAAGGCTAGATACCATGAAATAGTCCATAGCCAATCCTAGCGCATTTGCCTGTTGCTGGGCGTCGTAACCGCGCTCGATAACAACATCGTAATTTTGTTTGTAGAATTCCTGCCGAACATATTTTACTAAAGAATCTATTACAATAGAATCTTTCTGCCGTGGCGTATATGTAATGGAATCACCCGAAACTTTATCTTCTGCCTGGGAATAAGCAAAAAAACAGCTAAAAAACATAAGGCATCCTAAAAGTACATTGGGACGCATGGAATTGATTGGTTTTTGTTAGTTTAAGAAATAAGACAGTTTTAGTGCTTGTTTCTTTACGTAATATTAAAAAAAAATAACCATTACCTTTCGATATCTGATGGCTTTTTTCGTTTTCGAATACTGAAAATAAAAATAAAACACCATGAATTCCTGAAAAGTGAGAAATATAACAGCGTAGTTTGCTTATAAGGAGTGATTCTAGATCTATCAGGAAAAACCCTTACCAATTTTAGGGAAAACCCCTTTGTGTAGCGTTAAGAAACTCTTCATCTTTGTAATGGTTTAAAGATTTATTCTTTGCTATTAACCACTAACTAATCGGTCTACAAATTAATTGGGGAGTTAATACTAATCGATTACGTTACAAAAAGGTTGCCTAAAAAGGCAACCTTTTTTCTTATAACCTATTTGTATAACAGCTAGTTTCGTATATCAGTTTCACGTATATTTATGCTATGAATCCGGTACATGCCTATCTCAACAAACAGCAAGAACCTTATCGCTCTATACTATTACATCTCCAAGCCGTGGTGCAGCAAACCATTCCGAATGGTACTTTTTTATACAAATGGCATCTACCTTTCTATTACCTAAACGGAACTCAGCCTTTTTGCTATCTGAATCATTCTAAAGACTATGTAGATATTGTTTTTTGGCACGGAGCACATTTGAAGAAGCATCAAAAAGAATTGGTTTCTAAGGGGCGGAAACACATGAAATCGTTGCGCTACACCTCATTAGAAGAAATAGATCATAAAATCCTTACGGAAACGCTTTTAGAGGCATTCTCAGTGCGTCATAAAAGTTATAAGTGATGAACTACCTCTCGAATCGCCACTAGATTCTCAAGCATCGGGCCTAAGTTGTCTAATGGAAGCATGTTCGCTCCATCACTCTTCGCATTTTTCGGGTCAAAATGTGTTTCAATGAATAATCCGTCTACACCTACGGCAATTCCGGCGCGGGCAATGGTGTTGATTAATTCCGGACGGCCTCCTGTCACACCAGCACTCTGATTGGGTTGTTGCAAGCTATGTGTCACATCCAAAACTGTAGTTCCATACTGTTTCATCGTTGGAATCCCTCGAAAGTCTACAATAAGGTCTTGATACCCAAACATGGTTCCGCGATCGGTGATCATCACCTTTTCATTCCCACTATCCGTTACCTTGGTGACAGCGTGTTTCATGCTCTCCGGACTCATAAACTGGCCTTTTTTCAGGTTGACCACCTTACCGGTTTCCGCAGCTGCCACGACCAAATCAGTCTGTCGCACAAGGAAAGCAGGAATCTGCAAAACATCCACGTATTCAGCAGCCATCACGGCATCTTCTGGTTCGTGAATGTCGGTTACCGTTGGGATCTCAAACGTTTCTGAAACCTTCCGAAGAATTTTTAAGGCTTTTTCATTCCCTATTCCGGTAAAACTATCGATCCTGCTGCGATTCGCTTTTTTAAAACTTCCTTTGAATACATAGGGGATCTTCAAACGATCGGTAATAGATACCACTTCTTCCGCAATGCGTAATGCCATGTCCTCGCCTTCAATGGCACAGGGCCCTGACAGTAAAAAAAAGTTGTTGGAATCGGTATGTTTTAATTTTGGAATCGTTGATAAGTTCATAACCTACATTTTTACGCAAAGATAGGTAAAAGCATGGCAGCAAAGCTACCCTATTTATGCTCTAGAAAAAGACTTCTTCCTATTCTTTGATCATTCCCAAGGTGGTTCGGTTTCCTGACCGCTCTTCTATGGAAAGCAAATAATTACCCTGTGATAACAATGAAACATCAACTGTTCTCGTGTTTTCAAATACAGCAACCGATTGTCCCATGAGATTATAGACGGTAATTTTTTTGGGAGTTTCCTGTGTAGCAACCGTTATATTGCTTTTTGCAGGATTCGGATAGAGAAGCATCGGTGCGATGCTACTTTCATCTACATTGAAAACGCCTGTGTTTTCATACCAAGCTAGTTTCGATACCGATCCCGAAACCACATCCGGTTTTTCATCGTTATTGATATCGGCTACGCATACGGCTTTTGGAAATTCCACAAGGGTCGTCACCGTTCTTTCGGTCTCAAAAAGCCCGGTTCCATCCTCATTTTCCAACCAAGTAATATGATCGAAGTTAAAATGATAAAGCAACATATCATTGTCAGCATCATTGTCGAAATCTCCTACTTGAAAACTATCGATCGTTTCAGATATTATTGGCCTTAGTTCAAAGGTGCCGTTATTATCAATGTTTTCCATCCAGACAATAGTGCTTCCAAGATCGTCATGACTCGTTTTTAATATGAGATCTTTTTTACCATCGTTATTGAGGTCTTTGTATTGTATGTTTTGAACCCTCGTCCAGTCCGATCGAATGAATTGGAACTGATAGATTTGTTGTACTGCTCCAAATGTGGCATTACCTTGATTTTTAAACCAAAGAATACGAGCAGGTTCTTGATTGTCTGATACCACTATATCTTCAAGTCCGTCGTCATCGATATCTACCAACGCTAATCCTCCCAAAGCAGCATACTCAGTGACCAATTCATTTACCGAACCTAGCGTCCCGTCTCCTAGGTTTTCAAGCCAAACAAGATTTTCAAAAATAGAATCTGTAACGGTCACAATAATGTCATGATCACCATCATCATCAAGATCTATTGTGGTAAATGATTGAATACTTCCGGTGAGGGTGTAATCCATTAATTGTTCTGTTGAGAAGCTACCGTTTCCGTCTTCATTTTCAAACCATACCAATTCTCGAGGGTTGTTACGTAACATGATGATGTCTTTATCGCTATCACCATCCATATCTACCCAGGCCATGTGCAATATCAATTGCGGAGTGTCTGATAATACATTTATAGCTCCAAACGCTCCTGCTCCGTTTTCATTCTCAAACCAGCCAATATTGTAAGGACTGGTAGAAGCTGTTAAGACATCCAAGTCGCCATCATTATCAATATCAATCGGTAGAATTTGATTGGGGTTTATTGATTCTGAAATGATCTGTTGCGGCCCAAATTGGGCTGACGCTATGAGTCCGGTAAACATTAATAGCAGGAATACTATTTTCTTCATGAGAATGGGTATTAAAAGCAGGGGAGCTTCTAAAGATACGAAAAATTACGAGCGTCTGATTTTTATAAAATAGGCCTTCTTTTTCTTCATAAAGATATAGTGCAATTCTAGGCTATTTGTGAAGAATATATAGTACTTTTGCGCGCCCGAAAGAACCAACGGGTTTTTAATCTTTTTTGAAAGGAATCGCATGGATATCAAAAATATAGCTATTATCGCTCACGTTGACCACGGAAAGACCACCTTGGTTGATAAAATTCTTCACCACTGTCGCTTGTTCCGTGAAAACGAAACGACCGGCGAGCTTATTCTGGATAATAACGATCTGGAACGCGAACGTGGTATTACGATCACCTCGAAGAACGTATCGGTTACGTATAAAGATACCAAGATCAATATTATTGACACCCCGGGTCACGCCGATTTCGGTGGGGAAGTAGAACGTGTTTTGAACATGGCCGACGGTGTGCTTTTGCTTGTAGACGCCTTTGAAGGTCCCATGCCGCAAACGCGATTCGTGCTTCAAAAAGCCTTGGATCTTGGAAAGAAGCCCTGTCTTGTTGTCAACAAGGTAGACAAAGAAAATTGTGTGCCTGATGAGGTGCACGAGGCTGTTTTTGATTTGATGTTTGAATTAGGAGCGGAAGAATGGCAGCTCGACTTCCCTACCGTGTATGGTTCTGCCAAGAACAATTGGATGAGCGATGATTGGCAACAAGAAACCGATAGCATTGAGCCATTGTTAGACATGGTATTGGAACACATTCCAAGTCCGAAGATTTCCGAAGGAACCACTCAGATGTTGATCACTTCCTTAGACTTTTCTTCGTATACAGGTCGGATTGCGATTGGCCGACTCCAACGCGGATCCCTCAAAGAAAACCAACAGATTTCTTTGGTGAAGCGAAATGGCAAGGTCGTGAAATCGAAAATCAAAGAAGTACACACTTTTGAAGGATTGGGTAGAAAAAAGGTAGCCGAAGTACAAGCGGGTGATATCTGTGCGGTCGTCGGCTTAGAAAATTTTGAGATCGGCGATACTATTGCTGATGCTGAGAACCCGGAAGCCTTGCAAACCATTGCGATCGATGAGCCTACCATGAGCATGTTGTTCACGATCAACGATTCTCCCTTCTTCGGAAAGGATGGTAAATTCGTGACGTCTCGTCACGTGAAAGAGCGTTTGGAGCGCGAATTAGAGAAAAACTTGGCCTTGCGAGTAAAAGAAACTGATAGCGCGGATAAGTTTATGGTCTTCGGAAGAGGGGTGTTGCACCTTTCTGTATTGATCGAAACCATGCGACGCGAAGGGTACGAATTACAAATTGGGCAGCCTCAAGTAATCTTGAAGGAAATCGACGGCGTTACCTGTGAACCCGTAGAACAACTTACCATCGACTTGCCGGAAGCGGTAAGCGGACGTGCTATTGATATGGTGACCATCCGTAAAGGAGAAATGAAAACCATGGAAGCCAAAGGCGATCGTATGGTGTGTACGTTTGAAATTCCATCACGTGGGATCATCGGACTCCGAAACCAACTCCTTACCGCAACGGCGGGTGAAGCGATCATGACACACCGTTTCTTAGAATATCAACCCGTGAAAGGAGGGATTCCTGAGCGTCAAAACGGAAGTATGGTGTCTATGGAAAAAGGAACTGCGATCCCATATTCTATTGATAAGCTTCAGGAACGCGGACGCTTTTTTATCGATCCGGGAGAAGAAATCTATGAAGGTCAAGTGATCGGTGAGAACTCACGTCAAGACGATATGGTGGTAAATGTTACCAAAACCAAGAAGCTTACCAATGTTCGCTCGGCAGGGGCAGATGATAAGGCCCGCATTGTTCCGGCGATCAAATTTTCTTTAGAAGAAGCGTTGGAATACATTCAGAAGGATGAATATGTGGAAGTAACTCCGAATCACCTTCGTCTTCGTAAGATTCTCTTGAAGGAGGTCGACAGAAAGCGGAGTAAATAAACAACAGTAAGGTTACATTTACGTAACATTATTCGTTTCTTTGTGGCGGTTTTGTAAATTTACCGTTATGAATTTTCTGTATTTTGACCCTGGTCTGGGAGCGATGATCGTGCAAGCGCTGGTAGCGGCAGCTGCCGGTATCCTCTTGTTTTCTAAGAATGTAATGTACAAGGTCAAATCCATTTTAGGACTTACCAAAGAGGATGCTGAGGAAGATTCTATCGATATTGAGGATGAAACCGATGCGCATGACCGACCCTAATCTTCCTGCACATGACGCCTCTTTTCGGGATCCTTCCGGATTTGTTTTCGTAGAAAATGGAATCATTAAACGTTGTATTCTACCCATTTACTTTCCGCAATATAATGCCTTGAAGGAAAGTGGCGTATTTGATACGCTAATTAAAAAAGGCCATCTTATTCCGCATGAAGAATCAAACGCTTCCGAAGAAAAGATCATCCTAACGCCTCAACAAATTCCGTTTATAACCTATCCTTACGAATGGGGTTTCGAACAGTACAAGCAAGCAGCGCTCCTCACCCTCAAACTTCAGAAATATGTGTTGTCAAAAGGATTTATTCTGAAAGATGCTTCTGCTTATAATATTACCTTTCACGAAGGACGTCCTGTATTTATCGACACGCTTTCCTTTGATTTTTATGAAGAAAATACGCCATGGCGGGCTTATAAGCAATTTATCACTCATTTTTTGGGTCCTTTGGTGTTGGCCAAATACCACGGTCCCGACTTGCTAAAGATGATGCAAACACAGATCGATGGCATCCCTATCTCCTTGATCGCCTCGTTATTGCCGGGGAAAACCAAACTAAACCCAACGCTATACACCAACATCCATCTCTTGGCCAAGATGGAAAGCAAACATCAAGAGGATTACGAGGCCAAGACGCCTATGGCAAAGCTTTCAAGAAAAGCGCAGGATACGATGTTGAAAGGGTTGTTTCAGTTTATTCAGAAATTACAGTTGAAGAAAGAAACCGAATGGGGCAATTATTACGAAAAAACAAACTACGATGAAAAGGCATTCGACGCCAAAAAAGAATTAATTCATCGTTGGGTGACAGAACGATCCCCCAAGCGTCTTATTGATATGGGCGGAAATGACGGTACTTTTGCACGAACAGTGCTTAAGGAAGTGCCTCATGTGATGGTAACAGACATTGACACGAATGCAGTTGACCATAATTATCGTCACGTACAAACGAATAACGAAAAGAATATGCTGCCGTGGGTCTGCGATGTCTTGCAACCTGCTCCCGGAATTGGTTTCAATAATACCGAACGTGCTTCCATGATCAAACGTCTGCAGGCCTACCAACCAGATGTGGTGATGGCACTGGCACTAATTCATCACATGACGCTTTCTGGGAATGTGCCTTTTGAAAAATCAGCAGCCTTTTTTGCTGCTTTCTCAAAAACGCTAATCATTGAGTTTCCGAAGCGAACCGACTCATGGGTGACCTCCTTACTGGTGCGAAAACGGGAATTCAAAGCGCATTTCGATTTCTATAATCAAGAAGCGTTTGAAGCTGGATATGCAACTTATTTTACATGTGTTAAAAAAGAGGCTATTTCCGGAACCGAGCGTGTTCTATATCACTACGAACGAATTCAAAACGAGACCTAATAACGAATGGCTCACGCTCCAAAACAAGCTTGGCATCGAAAACCGCAGACCGCTGTATTAGCAGCTGTAGCGGCCGGACTTTATCCTATCTTCTTTTACTTTAGCTCCAATTGGGCGTTGGTCAATAGCTGGGAGCATTTCGGCTATTTTCTAGGGATGTTTATAGGAGTTCCCTTACTGGTATTTTCATTGGCGCATTGGGCAACCCATCGATGGATCTCTCCAAAATGGGCTCGGTATGTTTTGCCCTTTCTAAACATTTTTGTCTTTCTTTTTCTTCTGAAGATATGCCTACACGCGGGAATTCATAAGAAGCTCACGCTCGGCATTCTTCTGCTGGCAGCATTGATCGCTTATTTCTTACACTCACATTTCAAGAAGATCGTGGGAATACAACTTCTCCTTGCCGGTATTGGTCTATTTACCTTGGTCCCCGAAATGCTCAAGCACCGAAACTTTGACATGGCATGGCTGGAACAACCGGATGCTATTGAGCAAACCACCTTTAAGCACACGCCCAATATCTATTATATTCAGCCTGATGGCTATGTAAATCCTTCAGAATTGAGACGTGGATACTACGAAATCGAAGATTTTGAAATGACCACTTATTTCGATTCCAAAGGTTTTCAGAACTATCCCAACTTCCGAAGTAATTATCCTTCAACGCTTACATCGAATACCTCGCTATTTTCAATGAAGCATCATTATTATAACGGAAGTGAAACCTTCAATGAAGGGGTGCATTTGCGCGACATTATTGTTTCTGAAAATCCTGTGCTTAAGACGTTGAAGTATAACGGGTACGAGACACATTTGCTATTAGAGCGCCCGTATTTATTATTGAATCGCCCTGATTTGGGATACGATCACTGTAATTTCAACTATAGTGATATCGCCTACATCGGTACCGGTTTAGGAAAACGACGGGACCTCTCCCTTCCTTTGGTGCAAATGATGGCAGAAAAAGAGGACGACCGCCCGCAATTCTATTTTATCGAATTGTTTGATCCAAGTCATATTGCTACTTCAGAAAGCGTTTCCCAAGGCGTTGCTCAAGAAAAAGAAAAGTGGCTTCAACAGTTGCAAACAGCCAATGGCAAGCTTAAAAAAATAACTACCCTTATTCTGGAAAAAGACCCTCAAGCATTGATCATTATTTCAGGAGATCATGGCGGCTTCGTCGGGATGAACTACACACAAGAGATCTATACCAAAACGCAGGATCGCGACCGTATTTATTCTATGTTCAGCACCATTCTCGCCATCCATTGGCCAGAAACCATTCAGCCTCAATGGGACCAAGAGTTTAGGTCTTCCGTAAATTTGTTTCGAATCCTTTTTGCAGAGCTTTCCGAAAGCCAACAGCTCATTCAAAATCTTCAACCGGATAATAGCTATGTCATTCTAAAGAAAGGCGCTCCTCAAGGGATCTATACCTACATTGATGGAGATGGAGCGATCATTTCAGAACCAATGACTCCCCAATAGCAGTTTGGTACGGTCTAACTATATTTTACTGTGCTTCTCTGTTTATAAGTAAAATTAATTTTAGCTTTACATCTACTAATCAATATCTATACGTGAGTCTGCCTTCTGATTCCATACTTTCACAATTTCAAGTGATTCGCTATCAGCCGAAGCTTTCAGCCGATTGGAATGCTTTTATTAATACGGCGAAAAATGCAACCTTTCTCTTTGATCGAAATTTTATGGACTATCACAGCGATCGCTTTGAAGATTTTTCGCTGTGTATCTATCGGAAAGGAAGTTTGTTTGCCGTCATCCCTGCACATCAAAAAGACAAAGAACTTTACTCCCATAGGGGCCTTACTTACGGCGGAATGGTCTTGCAAGAAGATGCAAAGCTTTTCGATGTTTGGGAAGCCCTACAAGCCATGCTCAAGTTTCTTCACAAGCATGGCATCACCCATTGGTCTGTAAAGATTCCACCTACCTTCTATAATACCATTCCTAGTGATGAATTAGAATATATTTTATATCGCACGGGAGCGGAATTGACCAAAAAAGACGTCTTGATGGTCATCGATTATCAACATCAAATACCTTTTCAGAAAAACCGAAGAGAAGGCCTAAATAAAGCCAAACGGAACGGTTTAAGAGTCGCGGTAGATGATAATTTTGAAGGGTTCTGGAAAGAGGTGCTTATTCCAAACCTGAAACAAAAACACGACGTGTCGCCGGTCCATAGTCTGGATGAAATTCGCCTGTTGGCGCATCGCTTCCCCAATAATATCAAGCAAGTAAGCGTTTATAAAGACAATGAACTCGTTGCAGGAACTACGGTATTTTTAACGAAAACCACCGTGCATCCGCAGTATGTTTCCGGAAAAGCCAGTAAGAATGCCTACGGAAGTCTGGATCTGGCCTATGATTTCTGTATTCATCATTGGAAAGAGGGAAGGCGTTACTTCGACTTCAATATTTCTAGTGAAGAGGATGGAAAGCTATTGAATCCTGGATTGATCTTTTGGAAAGAAACTTGCGGAGCGCGAAGTTTTACCGCAGATAATTACCGAATAGCAACGCATATTTACGACCAACTAAAGCCACCTACCACGTGATTCCGTTTCTCGACTTAAAAAAGTTAAACCAACCCTTTGAAGCTGCTTTTCAAGAGGTATTTCGCAGCTTTCTTGATTCAGGATACTACATCTTAGGAACAGCGGTACGTGAGTTTGAAGCTGCTTTTGCTGCCTACTGCGGAACAAAGTACGCGATTGGCACGGGGAATGGATTGGAAGCGTTACGCTTTATCTTAGAAGGGTATAAGGTATTAGGAAAACTTTCGGAAGGGGATGAGGTACTGGTGGCCTCCAACACCTATATTGCCACGCTGCTCGCCATACGGCAAGCTCACTTGGTGCCTGTGTTGGTAGAGGCTGAAGCCGACACCTATAATTTCAGCGTAGCAGGAGTAGAAGCGGCCATTACTAAAAAGACGAAGGCCATCATGCCGGTGCATTTATACGGGCAATTGGCACCCATGGATGCCTTAACCGAGATTGCTGAAAAACACCAACTATTGATAGTGGAAGATGCCGCACAAGCCCATGGAGCCGAAACCTCTGACGGTCGAAAAGCCGGAAACTTGGGACATGCAGCCGGCTTTAGTTTTTATCCTACAAAGAACCTTGGAGCCTTAGGAGATGCGGGTGCCGTAACGACAAACGATGAAGCGTTGGCCGAAGTAGTGAAGAAACTACGCAATTACGGAGCTTCTTCAAAGTATGTAAACGAACTTCCCGGAGCGAATTCTCGTCTTGACGAACTCCAAGCGTACTTTTTATTGGAGAAGTTGCCGGTGTTAGACGCTCAAAATCAACGTCGCCGTGACATTGCCGAACAATATCAAACGGGTATTAAAAACCCATTATTAACATTGCCTTCGGTCCCACAATGGCAAAGCCATGTGTTTCATTTATACGTGATTCGCGTCAAGGAACGCGAGCGTTTTATCGCATACTTGAAAGATAATGGGATTGGTAGTTTGATCCATTATCCCATTCCGCCGCATCGCCAGGAAGCGCTTCCGGAATACCATCAGCTCTCGTTTCCGGTAACGGAACAGATCCATGACGAGGTGGTTAGTATTCCGTTGAGTCCGATGTTAGAAGATTCCGAAGTGCGACAAATAATTGAGGTGCTAAACCGCTTTACGTGAGAATTCCGAAGTTCATACAACAAAACCTCCTGCTAAAAATGACCTCCTTAAATGCCGGGGTCATCAGCATTCGACTGTTCGTGTCTTTGTTCATTCAGCGTTTGTTGGCCCAATGGGTTGGAGAAGTAGGGATTGCGCAAATTGGTTCTTTACGGAATTTAATCCAAATGCTTACCTCTATCACATCGCTGGGGACCTTCAACGGTGTGATCAAATACCTTGCAGAATACAAGGAAGACAAAGCACAACTGCAAAAACTATTTTCAACCACTTGGGTCTTTGTGATCTTAGGGAGCATTGGAAGTGCTTTGGTACTTTTTTTAAGCGCTGATTTTTTAAGCGAACGGCTATTTTATGATACAACGTTTGCCTATGTGATCAAATTTGTGGCTGTCATGGTCCCTTTTATCGCGGTACAACGGGTTTTTCATGGAGTGGTAAACGGGTTGTCTGCGTATAAGAATTTTGCAAAGATCGATCTTATCGCGTACCTCATGACTGCGGTATTGATGATCTTCTGTTTGCTGCAGTTCAATGTTGACGGCGCCTTGATCGCTATCGCCCTTACACCCATCATCCAAATCGCTGTACTGCTGTTTATCTTTCTAAAAGTATTACGCGAATATGTACAATTCTCCAAACTACGCCTAAAAGCACCCATGGCTCGAAGTCTCTTGGCGTTCTCTGCCATGTCCTTATTTTCAACCGTTCTGTTGAATTATGTAGAGATTGACGTGCGTAGTATGATCGAAAAGAAAATCACGAAGAACGACGCCGGTATTTGGACCGCCATGACCAATATTTCCAAAAATTATATGGTGTTCTCCACTGCCTTGTTTACGCTGTATGTTATTCCGAAGTTTTCTGCAATTAAATCCTCGCGCGGCTTCAAAAAAGAATTGGTATCCATTTATAAAACACTATTACCCCTGTTTGGTGTTGGAATGATCTTGGTGTATATCTTTCGTGAATTTGTGGTAAGTATTATTTATCCGGGTTTTGAAGGGCTATCAGAATTGTTCAAATGGCAACTATTAGGAGATTTTATTCGCCTAGCGTCTTTGGTAATCGTACATCAATTTATTGCGAAGAAAATGGTGCGAACCTTTATTTTTTCTGAAGCCTTCTCACTTGCAGCCTTTTATATTTTAGCGTATTGGCTAACTGATATCTACGGACTGGAAGGCGTGGTACTGGCACATTTTATTCGTTACGTCGCCGTCTTTCTTCTTGTGCTGTTCTTAGTGATTCGCTATTACAAACGAAAACAAATAGATGAAGGAGCAGAGCGCGCATAGTGGTTTTCGGAATGTGCTAAAAGCAACCTCCCTCTTTGGCGGGGTGCAGGTATTTAATATCTTGATATCACTGGCGCGATCAAAATTTGTCGCCGTGCTTATCGGTCCGTCGGGCATGGGGATCTTAGGTCTTTTAAACAGCACGCTATACTTGGTGAATAGCGCTACCCAATTAGGACTCGATAAAAGCGCGGTTAAAGAATTAAGCTACGCACACAAGAACCAGGATGCTTCTTCCGTAGGAAGACAGGCCGCGATCTTAAAACGGTTGGTTTGGTGGACTGTGCTGTTGGGAATGTTGGTCATGATCGCCGGGGCACCTTGGTTTAGTGAATGGGCCTTTAATGATGCCACATTCACCATGCCTATTCGTTGGTTGGCATTGGCGGTACTCTTCACGCAATTGACAAAAAGTCGGTTGGCTATTTTACAAGGTCTTCAGAAGCATGCTCCATTGGCCAAGGCAAATGTCCTCGGAAACTTTATGGCCCTTGCCATTACAGTTCCTTTATATTATTTCTACGGAATAGATGCTATCGTTCCCGCCATCATCATCGCTTCCGCTATTAGCATGATCGTAACACTGTATTTTTCAGAAAAACTCACCCTTCCCAAAACCAAAATAACCAACCATCAGGCCTTTCAGGAAGGGCAAGGAATGATTGGATTGGGAGTAACTTTGAGTATTAGCGGACTCATCGCATTGCTTACCACCTATCTCTTACAAATTTTTATCAGCTATCAAGGCGGTACCGCAGAAGTTGGCTTCTACAATGCCGGAATCGTTATTTTGAACACCTACGTAGGAATGGTTTTTACGGCCATGGCAACCGATTATTTTCCGAGACTCTCGGCGCTTTCAGATGATATTGTTCGCATTCGTCAAACCGTTTTTGAGCAAGCCTATATTGCCGTGTTGTTACTGGTGCCCATCGTGGTCGTATTCACTGCCTTTGCGCCCTTGATCATCGATATATTATATTCTTCAGAGTTTGATCCTACGGCCACCTTTGTACGTTGGGGAATTTTAGCGATGCTGCTTCGTGCAGTATCGTGGTCCATGGGCTATATTATCATTGCCAAGGGCGATTCTCGTTTGTTCATTAAAACCGCTATCGGATTCAATGCTCTCTTGCTAACCCTGAATGTTGTGGGATATTATTTTTGGGGATTTGTGGGATTGGGTATAAGCTTCATCGTACATTACAGTTTGCACGCCCTAGGTATGTTGATCATCACGCGTTGGCGCTACGGATTTTATTTTAATAAAGGGTTCTTCGGAATTTTCTTCGGAAGTCTTTTGCTTTGTGTGGTGGCATTTTTAGTATCTTTCATCGAAACTCCATTTTGGCATTACTTTTTACTGGTTTTGCTTATTATTATCTCAGCCGGATATTCGTTCTATTTTTTGGATAAGAAAATAAAATTACGAACTTGGTTGCAATCATTCCTGCGAAGGAAAAAATAATGGAAGGACTTAAAAAAATATACCGAAACTGGAAACGAAAGTGGAACTTCTTCCGCTCAGTGAATTGGATCAAAACGTACCATATCAACTACAAAATGTTCCCTGGAAGCATCGCTAGAAAACTTCCCGTTTATGTGTACGGAAAGGTACATTTTGGAAACCTATCCGGTACTATCAACATTGATGCGCCTATAAAAAAAGGGATGATCGGTTTTGGGCAACCCTATGAGTTGGTAACTCGATCTAAAGGAACGGCAGAAATATTTTTGAAAGGAACTTTTGTCTGTAAAGGTCACGTGCAATTTGGGAAAGATTATTTGTTTCACGTAGGAGAAGGTGCCTATTTTGAAATGGGACATCTAGCTTCTATCGCTTCCAACGGAAAAGTGATCTGCAAAGAAAAGATCGTGATGGGTAATTACGCGAGAATGGGTTCCGAATGTCAATTGATCGACACCAATTTTCATCAACTTTACGACACGCAAACCGGTAAACGTTTTCCAATGACCGCGCCGATCGTTGTGGGGAATTATAATTTTATCAGCAATCGCGTTACCATCATGCGTGGAACCATCACACCAAACCACTGTACAATTGCTTCCAATACCCTCTGCACGAAAGACTATACATCATTAGGGAATCATATATTGATCGGCGGGATTCCGGCGAAACTACTACGAGAACATATTGCGCGCGATTGGGAAGCAGAACAAGCACGTTTAGAGAAATACTTAATTGTCTAACGCCTGTTGCCACAGAGAACAATAGCGTTCTGCCACATGCACATAATGATGCTCTTTTTCGATAAAGCTACGAGCGGCGGCTCCAATTTGCTCTAGTCTATCAGGGTTCTCAAGAAGTTCTAAGAGAGCACCTACCAACGCGTCAACATCAGGGAGGGCGTTGATAGCAACCGTATTTTCCGACAGGTTATAATAGGTCAACCATTCTTTTTCAGCACCGGTAAATACTACTTTTCCTTGTGCCATCGCTTCCAACGCGTTGTAACCTTGATCATACGCATACACTTGATCAAGCAAAATATGGGCCTTTTGATATTTTTTGATGTACTCGGCGTAGGGCAGATCTTCAACGGTAATGATCTCAATAGGCAGTTGCTTTTTCCTTAACTGGTCTAACGCGGCTTCAAATAGATCATTTCCTTTTTTGTAATAATTTCCGCGATTGATTCCGTGAAAAATAACAATCGGATTTTTTTCGGAAGGAGGATCGAAAGGGAGTTTATCTGTATTAACCGGATTGGGTACCATGCCTAAATACTGAGGATGTCCTTTCCACGGAATGTGATAATCCAGATCTGAAGCAATTACTCCATCCACAAGTTTCAATACACTATGATGATGTTTTGTATATGCTTCGGAAAGATATTTTAACGCCGGAGCAAAGGTTTTCTTAGCCACTTTTCCTTCAAAGAAAGGAGTAAGGATAGAATAGCGAAATTTTTTCTGAAACGCATAGGCAACGCTGTGGTGATCGGTTCCACAGGACAATAAGAACAGCGAGCGATTATGCTTTTTTAAAAATGATACCCAAGGTAGAAAATCAGCCGGTTGCATGCCCATAGGGCATTCATTGATGAGTTGCACAACATCATACCCTTTAAGGGATGCAGCGTGTTTTTTGAGTTGTTTTGAGAGGTCTCTGGAGCGAAGATCGATTCCGAAGCAACGATACACGAGCACCTTCCAGCGATGTCCCCATCCGTGTTGATAGTTGGGCTGCAATAAGATATCGGCCGGAAATTTTTTGAAGTAATCTCCTGTTGCGACTAGGGTTACTTCATGTCCCAACTGTTGTAGCCCTTCCTTCAGGCTGTTGTGGAGTCGGCTGTATTCCCCTATCAAAAGGATCTTCATAAATACGCTATCTTTGGTCGTGCTTTGCCAAAAATACAATTATAAATGACGCTCTCGGCTACTTCTAAAAAACCCGCTGTTTGTTTGGTGGCTATTTCGTTGGGAACCGGTGGTTCCGATCGAAGTTGTGCGCAGTTGTCACAAATGCTCACCGCGGAAGGTTTTGAAGTACATATAGCCGTATTGAACGACAATGTCAAATTCGATTATAGCGGTAGTTTATTGAACTTAGGGGCCTTAAAAAAAGGAAAGGACACCTTGCTCAAGCGCTTTCAGCGAATGCGCGTGTTGAAACGCTACCTAAAGAAGCACAATATTGCTCACGTCATTGATCATCGTGCGAAGAATCAGTTTTATCGAGAATGGTTTTATAAGAAGTTTATTTACCATGGCGTGAAAACCATCTATGTTGTACATAGTCATCTGTTAGAGACGTATTTCGGAAAAACTCCGGATCGGTTTCGTGCCTTGTATCAAACCAATGCCGCGACAGTAACGGTTTCCGAAGCAATTAAGAAAACCCTACAAGCTAAACTGCAATTGCGAAACTTGGTGTGTATCCCTAATGCCGCTAACCCAGCGTGGAAGGCCCTTGCAAAGCAAACGGAAAATCCTATTGCTACTCCGTATATCTTATCCTATGGTCGAATGAATGATGCCGTGAAAGATTATCGTTTTTTGTTGGAAAGTTATGCGGCTTCCAAGCTCTATGATGAGGGAATTCAATTGGTGCTCATGGGGGAGGGGCCAAGTCTTCCACAACTCAAACAATGGGTTCAAACAAACGGACTCGAAGACGCGGTTCAATTTATTCCGCCAACAACCAATCCGTTTCCCTATGTGAACGATGCGATCTGTGTGACGCTTACAAGTCGGTATGAGGGATTCCCAATGGTGCTCTTGGAAGCTTTATCATTAGAGGTGCCGGTGGTGAGTTTAGATATTCCCTCGGGGCCTTCAGAAATTATCGAACATCAAAAAAACGGCTTGCTGATTCAAAAAAGGGAAGTATCTTTATTTGCCGAAGCCTTAAGAACCGTAGCGTTAGATAAAGAATTGCGTTTAAGGTTTCAGAGAAATGCGGCAGCTTCAATGGCTCGATATGCGCCAGCACCTATTGCTGCTGCTTGGAAAAAACTATTACTACATGGACCCAACCCATCTAAATGATTGTCATCTAATTGATATTCCAAAGATCACAGACCCTAGAGGAAATCTTTCCGTGATCGAAAAAGACCTGCTTCCTTTTTCGGTACAACGGGTGTATTATTTGTATGATGTTCCTAGTGATGCACATCGTGGAGGGCATGCTCACAAAGAGCAGTTAGAATTTTTGGTAGCATTGAGCGGAAGTTTTGAAGTAAAATTGGACGATGGAGCGTCTACTAAAAAGGTGCAGCTCAACAAACCCAATAAAGGTCTTTTGATCCCCACAGGCATATGGCGAGAATTAGGAAATTTCTCTTCCGGTTCTGTGTGTTTGGTGGTGTCTTCAGGAGTATTTAAAGAAGCAGATTACCTTAGAGAGTACGAAGATTTTCGCTTATTTAAAGGCCGTTAATCGCAGTCCGATACTGTCCAAACCTTCTTTCATTTTGAATAGATAGCGGAGATACGGACTCGGTTGTTTCAGTAAGAACCGTTGCTTTTTGTTGAGATTGTTGAGGTTGATCTTCCGCGCTAAATTCAGGAATCCATCTACGTCACCGCCCATTTTTGCAAGTAAGCAAAGCGAATAGCGATTCAGGTCCAAAAACTTCTTCAAGGCTGGATGTGTTTTTTCTGTGTCTTCATACGCTTCAAACGAAGCTTTCTCAGCGAGGGTTTTGGTGCGTTGTGATAAACTGTTGGCATTGCGAATGACCGTGACACATATCTTCGGACTAAACACCACGGAATACTGCAAGCCCATTCGAATGAAAAGATCAGTGTCTTGCCCACTTTTAATAGACGGATTGTACAACCCTACTGTTTCGAACACGCTGCGGTGGACAACACAACTAGAGCTATTTACGATAGAATGAATATAACTGGCGCTGAAGAAATTGACAACCAAATCTGAAGTATGATCGATGGGAATGGAATAGTCCCTTTTTAGAATGCGACCGCGTTGGTACAATTGACTATTCGTTGCAAATACGCTGTGTTGCGGGTATTTTTCGATGAGTCGAAGTTGCTCTTCCAGATAATCGGGCGCCCAGACATCGTCTGCATCCAGCAAGGCAATATAATCTGCATCCGCTTTTTGGATTACATAGTTTCGCGCAGCACCGGCTCCTCGATTGGGTTTAGAGAAATACCGAATGCGTTCGTCTAATAAAAAAGATTTGATGACCGCCTCGCTACCATCGGTAGAACCATCATTCAAAACCACCACTTCAATGTCTGAAACCGTTTGCGATAATACACTTTTGAGCGTGTTCGCGATGTAACGCTCCTTATTGTATACCGAAATAACAACGGAAAATTTAGGCACTCTTGATTCTTTTTAATTTCGCATAGTGATAGAGCCGATACAGGTCGAACCAAGACATCTTGGGTTGGCTAGACAACAGGTTGCGCTCAATCGTTGATTTAAAAATACGAAAAACTGTTAAAAAAAACCAAATAAAACCGCGTTTTCTTAATGAAGTATATCCACGTTGCAATCGGGTGAAATCATTTAGAATTTGCTGAGATTGTTCGTAAAACACTAAGGTCTCTAATGCCTTGACACTTTTTTGTAAGAATTTTTGGTTGGTTTCTATTCCAAAATGTATCACAGGATTATCAAGATGAACCACTTGCGCTGTCTGTTCTTGTAGGCGGTACGAAAAGACATTATCAAGTCCGTAGCCTTCTCGATTAAAGTTATTGATGGTCAAAAACAGCGATTTTTTGATCCAAAGGTTTTGCGAAATGACATAATAAGGATGGGTTTTTCGCACGGCAGCAGGACGCGCTTCTCGAACCCTTCCGAACGTCCATCGAAGGGTTTTATCTTTCTCCGGTTTTTCTTCGGAATAGGCGATACCTCCAAACATAACATCGGGTTCTTCTATTTTGAAATTGTTGACATAGGTTTGAAGGAATTTGGGATGCTTCGGAAGCACATCTGCATCTAAAAAAAGAAGGTGATTAAATTGCGCTTGTTCGGCCAGCCATTGCCTTGTTTTGGTGCGTCCTTGATTTTCTTTCGCTATAGAATAGGTTGCTTCAACACGTTCGGCGGCAGCCTTATTAAGCTCTAAAAAAGAGGTAGAACCGTCTTCTCGTACAATGATCTCAACCGAAACAGATAACGCAATTACTTCCTGATGTAATTGATCTAATAACGACTCAATAGCATAATTATAGACAGGTATCAGGATAGAAAGCATCTGGCTCGTTGTGGTTTCTTCCGCCAAAGATACGGAAGTAGTGCAAAGTGCATAAAATTTTACTACCTTGAATGCTACAAAAATGACACGACACACTATTTTATGGATCTGGTTGTTGATGATTTCCTGCGGAACGGTATGGGCACAGGAAGAAGAGGTGTGGTTCTATCTTAAAGCAAAGGATAGTCTTTGGGAGCCACAAATCCAGAAAAACCCGGATGGGTTGCGCGTGCTTGTCAATGACAATCAACTCCAACAAGTGATCAATACATATGCGATTACAACCTTCCGAAAGACCGCAAAGAATGCAGGTCCAACTGCACTAAATAAAACATATTTTGTACGTGCTAACAATCCCAAGATCATTTCAGAATTACTGGAAAAGGCCCCTAATATATTTGAATCAGCAACGCTCATAGCGGCTCCCGACAGAAAGATCTTTGAGCCCAATGACTACGGAACAACAAGTATTCTTGGCGCCAACAAGGGGTTGAACATAAATAACGATTATCTCGATTACCTAGGTCTTCCACAAGCGTGGTATTATACCACGGGAGAACCGGAATTAGCCGTGGGCATTGCCGATGCTATCGTCGATACTACCAATTTAGAATTCAAAGGAAAGACCACCGTATTTAGAGAAGCAGTGTTCGCCAATGGTCACGGATCTGGGGTGGCTGCTATCGCGGCAGCACAAGGCGATAATGGGTACGGCGTGCCGGGGCTTTGTTATGATTGTAGTATCTATGCTACAAATCATGGTGATTTCAGGCATTATGAGCAACTTATGGAATTGTCCAGAGCGGGAGTTCCCGTTATCAATTGTAGTTGGGTAAGCTCAGTATATCATCAGTCGGCGCAAGATTCTATCAATAAAATGTTCCGCAACGGAACGATCATCGTTGCCGGTGCCGGGAATCGGAATTGGACAAAAACAAAAGGTAAAAAAATGTATTATCCTGCTTCTTATGAGCATGTGATCTCCGTTTCTTCGGGTATGTATAAATACGAACGACCTCAAGATAATATTCGCTACGAACCTTCCGGAAATCCTTATGTTGAAAACATTCGCGGTTACGTGAGCAGAACTGCCGGCTTCATTGATCACGATATCAATAACGACCTTCAGCTATATACCGAATCCATTGCTACATTAAATCCGGAAGTCGATTTATTAGCTCCCTCGGTAGGCGTCTTCAGATTTTCAAAATTTGTAACCGATTCGATTGTGGAACAGCATACCTATCAAGGTACTTCCACTTCTGCGCCTTTTGTGACGGGTACCATCGGACTCATGTTTTCGTTGGCGCCCTGTCTTCCGGTAGATGAGGTAGAGAGTATATTAAAAATGACATCCACCAATATCGATCACTTGACAGTAAATGCACCCTATCGTGGAAATTATGGTGCGGGAATGTTGCATACCGGTCACGCTGTGGAGATGGTCTATACATTGTTAACTCCTTCCGAAGAAACCTATATCGAAAATCAACAGTTTTCGCGTTGGAAGTTTAAGATAACCGCGCTCTCTAAAAAAGTACATCTCAGAAATCAATCTTTTACCGAAGCGTCACAACTTGCCCTAACGGCTAGGAAGAAAATTGTTATTGGGCCAAATACGGTGCTCAAACCCAATGAAGAGGGAAAAATAAAAATAGCCATTGATCCCAATCTACAAAAAGAATGCGACTTGCGGTTACGGGATCCAAGCATCGTCAATGACGCTCCTTAAACACTTTTTTGAACTACTTCAAAAATTTGATTTTCGTCGCATTTCAATGTTTTGGAAGGATATTTCAACAGTAACGCATAATCATGAGTAGCCATCAAGATGGTGTTTCCATTCTTGTTGATTTCCTGCAATACCTCCATCACTTCAACACTCGTTTGCGGGTCGAGATTTCCGGTAGGCTCATCGGCTAAGATCAATTCGGGGTCGTTCAGCAAGGCGCGTGCAATGGCGACACGTTGTTGTTCCCCTCCGGACAGCTGATAGGGGAATTTAAAACTCTTGGTCTTCATCCCCACTTTATTCAAAACGGCATCGATACGCGTCTCCATCTCACTTTTGTCTTTCCAGCCCGTTGCGGTGAGTACAAACTTGAGATTGTCGTGAACAGTGCGGTCATTCAGCAGTAAAAAATCTTGAAAGACAACCCCCAGCTTTCGTCGCAGAAAAGGGATCTCTTTTTCTTGTAGCGTGGCCAAATTGAACCCAACAATGGTTCCTTCTCCTTTTTGAAGGGGAAGATCACCGTACAAGGTTTTCATAAAACTACTTTTACCGGTACCGGTCTTTCCGATGAGGTATACAAATTCACCTTTCTCTACTGAAACGGTAACGTCAGACAGAATGAGGTTCTCACGTTGAAAAATGGAAGCGTCGGTAAGTTGCAGTACAGTTTCTGAGGCCATAAAAAGGTTTGATATAGAACGAATCAAAAATAGGGTTATTCCTCAAGCTTGGAAAGTTTTTCTCGTAACTGTTCAATTTCTTTTTGTTGTTCCAGCGTGTAGAGTGTAAGTTCTTCAATTTTCTCCAAGAGTAATAGATTGAATTGCTTTAACGCGATCCCTTCTTTTTCCATGGTAGCTGCGGAAGGAATATTGGGGAGGTGTCCGTTAGACCGAATATAAGCAGCGAGTTCTTGCAGCGAACGTCGCTCGTACGACGGAAGGCGTTGACTGGTTCCGGTAAGGTAGTGTTCAAAGACATAATCGGGTGCTACGGCACCTTCCAGATCTACCTGAACTTCTCGTGTGTGGATGGTTCCTTTTACCGTAAGCAATTCATCGGGAGTGGCCGTTCCAATTCCAACCTTTCCTTGATTCTCTACAATGATAGATGATGTATTGCGCTGTGCAGAACACTGAATTGAAATTAATACCACGAATACTAAGAAACTCCATTTTTGCATGACAACATTTTTTAGGATTGAATTTGAAAGGTACGAAAAAGTGGCTGATTCCGCTTCAAACGTAAACTTCCGAAGCCAATCTTCAAATCACCCTTTGAAGGAATATAATTAACCCGACTTTCTTACGTTATTATCCCAAGAGATTCTCGTATTTTTATACGCGTTTAAACCTGAATCGCATGAACAAAAACCTCATCAATCTAGCCTTCTTTGGGCTGTTCTCCTTCTCTATTTTTGCCCAACAATCTGCTGTATTTACCAATGAGCTGGCACGCTATAACAAAGCGATTGAGCTTTACAACAACCAACAGTTTTTGGCGGCACAATCATTATTTACACAAATCAAGCAATCTGCAACCGATATCACCGTTCAGGGCGATTGTGCCTATTACATCGCCAATTGTGCAGTTCGGCTGAATCAACAGAATGCGGATGCCTTAATGGAAGAGTTTGTAGAAGAGTATCCTACCAGTATCAAGCGAAATGACGCGTATCTAAATGTAGCGCACTACTACTTTGAAAATGGAAAATACGCCTATGCCCGAAAATGGTACGATAAGATCGATCCTTCTAGTCTTTCTCGAGCAGAACGCGAGCGCTTCGACTTCAATAATGGCTATGCCTACTTCACCAGCAAACGCTACAATGAGGCAAAGAAATATTTCAACCGCGTAAGTACGTCCCAACAATACGGCTCGCAAGCAAAGTATTACTTAGGGTTTATCGCCTACGAAGGTGATGATTACCAAGAGGCCACCGAACTCTTTGAAGAGGTGCAAGATCAAGAACGCTATGCCGAAGGATTGAGCTACTACCAAGCCGATATGAATTTCAAGCTTGGTAATTTTCAGAAAGCCATCGACATGGCCTTAGAACAATACGATGGCAGCAATCCGCGGGAACGGAGCGAATTGGCAAAGATCATTGGCGAAAGCTATTTCAACTTAGAACAATATCAACAAGCCATCCCTTATTTACAGGAATACAAAGGTAAGCGCGGTAAGTGGAACAACACCGACTACTATCAATTGGGGTATGCCTATTATAAGCAAGGAAGCTATCAAGAAGCGATCAATGAATTCAACAAGATTATTGACGGAAACAATGCCGTGGCCCAAAATGCCTATTATCACTTAGCGGAAAGCTATCTGAAACTCGATCAAAAACAACAGGCGTTGAATGCTTTTAAAAATGCTTCAGAAATGGATTTTTCCGCAGAGATCAAAGAAGATGCCTGGCTTAATTATGCGAAATTAAGCTACGATATCGGGAACAGCTACCAACCGGTCCCAGATGTACTTCAATCCTTTATGGAAGCCTACCCTGAGAATTCAAATAATGATGCCTTAGAAGGATTGTTGATTGACAGCTATATTTCTTCAAAGAATTATGCCGGTGCCATCGAATTATTAGAAAATAACAAACGCTTCGAAAATAAATTGGCCTATCAAAAGGTAACCTTCCTTCGCGGTATGGAGCTTTATAACGAAGGCGATTACGAAGCGGCACGCGTACTCTTCAATAAATCGTTACAAGAACCTCGAGATGCCGTTTATACGGCACGCGCTACTTATTGGAAAGCCGAAAGCGATTATCTTTCTTCCAACTTTGAGGAAGCCTTGATCGGCTACAAGCAATTTATGCAATTGCCAAACGCTTCGGGAACACCAGAATTTTCGAATGCGGCCTATCATCTAGGATACACGCAGTTCAAACTAAAGAACTATTCCGAAGCCATTACACATTTCAAAAGTTTTGCAGATAGAGCAGCGTCAGGTCCGCGAAAGAACGATGCCTATGTTCGCTTGGGGGATAGTTACTTTGTGACGAGTCAGTATTGGCCCGCGCTGGAAAATTATAATGCGGCCATTGAGGCCGGAACGGCTGATGCTGATTATGCAGCATTTCAAAAAGCCATTAGTTACGGTTTTGTAGATCGTATCAGCCAAAAAGTAGACGGCTTAAAAAGTTTTGGAAGCAGTTATCTTAGTTCTATCTACCGTGATGACGCCCTGTACGAGCTTGGAAACACCTATGTTTCGATGGATGATAACGCCACTGCGGTTACTACGTATGACGCCTTGGTGCGACAGCATCCTAAAAGCAGTTATGTGTCAAAAGCCTTGTTGAAGAAAGCATTGATCTTTGACAATACCAGTCGGAGTAACGATGCGCTACAGATCTTTAGAAAAGTAGCGGCTGATTTCCCGGGTACTCCAGAAGCGCTACAAGCGGTTTCATCCGCGAAGATTATTTATATCGATCAAGGGCGAGTAGACGAATATGCCAATTGGGTGTCGTCGCTGGATTTTGTAGAGGTGGCAGATAATGAATTGGATGATGCTGCCTATCAAGCTGCAGAGCAACCTTATTTGGAGAATAAAGCCGACTTGGCCAAAAAGCGCTTCAACACCTACCTTCAGGATTTTCCAAATGGGCTCCATGCGTTGCAGGCGCATTTCTATTTGGCTCAGCTGTATTTTGCTGAGAACGCTTCCGCGGAAGCGATCCCGCACTACGAATATGTGGTAAATAAAGAACGAAGTGAATTCACAGAGCAAGCATTGGCTCGGGTAGCGGAGTTGTATCTGGGGCAGAAGAACTACGAAAAATCCTTGCAATATCTGAAGCGCTTGGAAGCAGAAGCCGATTTTCCGCAGAACATCATATTTGCTCAGACCAATAGCATGAAAGCAAGTTTCGAATTAAAGCGGTATCAAGAAGCTGGACAATATGCCGAAAAGGTCTTGCAGAACAGTAAGATCGATAATGCGATCAAAAGCGATGCACAGATTATCATTGCACGAGCCGCTATGAAAACTGGTGATGAGACGCGCGCCAAAACAGCTTACGCAGAAGTAGGAAAGATCGCTACAGGAGCATTGGCAGCAGAGGCCCTGTATTATGATGCCTATTTTAAACACCAAGAGCAAGCGTATGAAGCCTCAAATGCTTCGGTGCAGCGACTCGCAAAGGATTTTGCTGCATACAAGCAATTCGGAGCAAAGGGATTGATCTTAATGGCGAAGAATTTCTACGCCCTAGGGGATGCCTATCAAGCGACCTATATTTTGGAAAGCGTGATCACGAATTTTGCTGAATTTACCGAAGTGGTCAATGAGGCGAAAGCCGAATTGGAAGTGATCAAAGCGAATGAAGCGAAGACCAATGCTTCGGTGGAAACCGACGGAAACGACTAACCCCAACCTTAACCTAATCTCATTCAACGCTAAGAATCTGATATGATTTACCTTCGTACCTTATCAAAACCTTTTTTATTTCTTTATTTCTTTTGCTTCGGAACCGCAATGATCTGGGGGCAAGAAGAAGATGATCTCGATACAGAAATAGTAACGGTCGTGAAACCTTACACGCCAACCATCTCTGATGCGTTTAAAGTGAAGGAAACTCCGGTGCTTGACGATTCAGTTACCACACAGAAAAAGGAGGTCAATTATTCCATCTTTTCGGTGCCGGTAGCATCCACATTTACGCCCGCCAAAGGAAAGGCCGAGACGGTGGAAAAAGCAAAAAAGATCAAACTTTATGATAATTATGCCACTTTAGGCTTCGGAAATTATACCACCATTCTGGGAGAGCTTTTTAGTAACTTCGAGATCAGCAGAACCGATCAAGCCGGATTTTTCTTTCGGCATAATTCTGCGCAAGGAGATATCGACGGCATTGTTTTAGAAAATAAGTTTTACAATACATCCTTGGACGGATATTACAACAGTCGGCAACGCGATCTTTCCTATCGTGTGGACGCCGGCGTGTCTCACCAGCTCTATAATTGGTACGGATTGCCTGATGAAATGGTTCCCTTTACAGCAGAGACCATTGCGGGTATCGATCCGCAGCAAACCTACTTGGGGGCTCAGTTGGGTGGGAATATAGCTGTTGAGGATTCGTTCTTTGAACAACTTTCCGCCAAGATACAATATGTGAGCGATGCGTTTTCTTCTTCGGAATTTCGCATTACCGCACAGCCGGAATTTCAATTTCCACTATCAGAATTCGAACTAAAAGTAAAGGGGGAAGTGGATTACCTGACCGGGTCCTTCGAACGAAATTATGCCAACACCTCTGAACTACCTTACGGATTGTTGATCGCCGGAGTGGCACCGGCTTGGGTTTATGCCAATGAAGACCTTACCGTAGCGTTAGGAGCTGCAGCGGTGGTAGGCGTAGATACAGAACGCAGTCAATCCGACTTTTTCATCTACCCTCGTATTCAGGCGAGCTACCGCCTCGTGGATGAGGTGCTTGTAGCCTACGCGGGAGCCGATGGAGGATTGCGTCAAAATAGTTTTTATCAATTTAAAGAAGAGAACCCGTTTGTTTCTCCAACCCTCTTTATAGCGCCAACCAATGAATTGGTGGATGGATATGTAGGGCTAAAAGGAAAATTGTCCAACGCTGTGGGATACAATGTGCGTGGAGGCTATCGCTCTCAGGAGAATCGTGCCTTGTTTCGCTTAAATCCTTACAAAGGGTCTTCCACCGCTTTTGAAGGATATGAAAATGGAAACTCTTTTGGAGTGGTATACGACGACATCAATACGTTTTCGCTCTTTGGTGAATTGCAAGTACAAGTCTCGGACGATTTTTCCTTAGGGATCAATGCCGAATATCAACAATACAATACGACCAATCAGGCCGAAGCGTGGAATTTACCTGAATTACAAGCAACTGTATTTTCAAATTTCAACATCACCGAACAAATATATGCGGGAGCCTCTGTATTCTACGTGGGGGAACGGTTTGATCTGTTTCAAGATACCACGGGAGCCTCAGGACCTGCTGTGACCCTCACCTTAGATGGGTATGTAGATGCCAATGCGCATGTAGGGTATAAAGTAAATGATCGCCTTAATATCTTTTTAAAAGGCAGCAACTTAGTAGGGGGCAACTACGAAAAATGGGCTAATTTCCCGGTACAGAGCATTCAAGGCTTGTTGGGAGCGACCTATAAATTCGACTGGTAACGAGTTTATCAATCTATTAAGAACAAAATAACGTTTGTTAACGGAAATTTTCAAGGCTTCAAAGTATCTTGTATTCAGACAATAATATTAAAACTAGAAGCTATGAAGGTCCAACCTTATTTAACCTTCCGAGGAAATTGCCAAGAGGCCCTTTCTTTTTATCAAGAATGCCTTGGTGGGGATATCGTAAACAAACAAACGTATGAAAAGGCCCCTATGGATATCCCGGATAACTATAGGAACAAACTACAACATGCCGAACTAAAGTCGAATGGCTTTCAGATCATGGCCTATGATGCCGCACCGGATACCCCGATCAATGAGGGAAATCAAGTACAAATGAGCATCAACACTCAAAACCGGCAAGAAGGACAAGAACTCTTTGAAAAACTCTCTCAAGGAGGGCAAGTACTTCAAAATTACGATGAAGTACATTGGGACGCTATGTTTGGGCGTTGTAAAGACAAATACGGCGTGCAATGGATGGTCAATGCACCCTTAAATTAATCACCCTTTTAGAAATTCATTAAAAAACATCTGTCGCTCGACAGATGTTTTTTATTTTTAGGACATAAAACCAACCTATGAGATTCTTTATTTCCCTCCTTTTGATTGCCGCCCTCGGATCTTGTGTTCCTGAAAAGGAATCGGCAGATCTACTTGTAAAAAACGCCACTATCTATACCGTTAACGATGCCTTTGATACTGTTTCAGCCTTTGTGGTACGTGACGGAAAGATCTTAGAAATAGGCATCAAACCCGAACTGGAACTTAAATATCGTATCGCAGAAACGTATGATGCCAAAGGACAAACCATCGTTCCTGGTTTGATCGACGCACATGCACATCTTTATAATTTAGGGGTTACCAAACAACAAGTTGATCTAACCGGTACGAAAAGTTTGGAAGAAGTGTTGGAACGCGTTGTGACTTTTCAGAAGGAAAAAAATACCGACTTTATCTTAGGCCGCGGATGGGATCAAAACGATTGGGAAGACACCAACTACCCCAATAAATCTGTACTCGATTCTTTATTTCCGAATACACCCGTGGCACTCACTAGAATTGATGGTCATGCGTTGTGGGTAAATTCTTTGGTCCTCGAACAAGCCGGAATTACCGCAGAAACCCAACAGGCAGGTGGAGAAGTGGTGTTGGAAAATGGCGAACCTTCGGGAATTCTTATTGATAGTCCGATGGCATTGGTGCGACGTATCATTCCAAATCCAAATGCAGCGTATAACATCAATGCGCTTAAAGACGCCGAAGCAAATTGCTTGGAGCTGGGGCTTACTACCGTAAATGATGCCGGACTCGATAGAAACATCATTCAATTGATCGATAGCTTACAACAAAGTGGAGCAATGAAACTTCGAGTCTATGCAATGGTCAGCAACACCCCTCAGAATCTGGATTATTATTTGGCTGAAGGTCCCTACGCAACTGATCGACTCACTGTTCGTTCCGTAAAAGTGTATGGTGATGGCGCCTTAGGTTCTCGTGGAGCGGCACTGCGCGCTCCGTATTCAGACCTTTCAGGACATTACGGGGCCATGATTACCGAAGAGGACTCCCTACAAAAATTAGCCGAACGCATTGTTGCTGCCGGATTTCAGATGAACACTCATGCCATTGGCGATTCTGCCAATGTTTCGGTATTGCGTGTGTATAAAAATGTATTGGCAAACCAAACCGATGCCCGTTGGAAGGTGGAACACGCACAGGTGATTAGCCCTGATAATTTTAAAGATTTCTCCGGAAATATTATTCCTTCCGTACAACCTACCCATGCCACGAGCGACATGTACTGGGCGGAAGATCGATTGGGATCTGAACGCATGGAAGGTGCCTACGCCTATCAAACGCTGCTGGAAGCTGCAGGAATGGTGGTGCTAGGAACTGACTTCCCTGTGGAACAAGTGAATCCTATGTACACGTTCTACGCTGCGGTTGCCAGAAAGGATCTAGAACAATATCCGGAAGAAGGATTCCAAATGGATGATGCGTTGACGCGAGAACAAACCTTGCGGGGAATGACGCAATGGGCGGCCTATTCCAATTTTGAAGAAGACCAAAAAGGAAGTATTGAAGTTGGAAAAGTAGCCGATTTTGTAGTACTAGATCGCGACCTTATGAAGATTCCGGCAGATAGTATTCCGAAGGTAAAAGTGCTCGCCACCTTTATTAACGGGGAAAAGGTATACGAGTCTGATACTACCGTAGAAGAGTAGTTATTTCCCTCCTTTGGCCTGAAGATCTTCTAAGCACAGCGGATCAAAACCGGGTGCTTCTGCTCTGGAGGCAATGCGTTGTACAGCACTTTTGGTAAGTCCGGAAGCATCAAAATACATCAGGCAGTCTTCCACAAAACAATGTTTTACACGGAATTCATCCTCATGTTCGGTATGGATGTCATCTTCGGAAATATTGACCAAGCCTAAGATATGACCCATTTCATGGTGGAGGGTCGTTGCTTCTAATACAGGAAAGGAGGAAGCCCCAATATCCCGAAGGGTTTTCTCATAAACCACCATAGAAGTATTGCGGTATGCCGTTCCTAAAGAAACCGAAGTACTAGTGTCTCCAAAGGCACTTCCGTCAGAAAAGAATACATATACCGCAATGGTGTTTTCATCCGTAAATTGGGTTCTGTTGGCATCTTCAATTTCGCGAATTTCAGTACTGTTATAGGGTGCTCCCGGAGGTGGGTCGATCACCGTTTCAACAAAAACAACGCCGCCTGGTTTATTGAGTCGGTTTTGCAAAAACGTTCGAAATCCGTCAATGGTTTCTTGAAGCGGGCGAAAACCTTCGGAGTAGACAAATTCTACCACCATACGATCATAGGTGCCGTTGGCCAGCAGGTCTTCAGCCGACTCTCCAAGGGCTTTCTTATTTTCAGCAGTAGGGTCTTCTTGAGGAGGTGTGTCATTATTGTCATCGTCTTTGCAGGCGGTCAGTAATACAAATGAGGCAAGCAGTAACGAAAGTAGGAATCGGGGGAATTTCATCATCAATTTTTGGTAAATATAATAAACTCTATCACTATGGTACAATAAAAGCTGCGTTATGAATAACGTACCCACTGCTTTTTTGTTTCTTTGCGGAAGTAATATTTTCTCATGGAATCTATTCTGAAACAATTACCACAACGAGCTGCCGAAAAGCATGCGACGCATAAAAAGTTTTTTCAGAAGCTAAAGAAAAAGCCTCCAAAGCATTTAGACAGTTTGATGCAAGAATTGCACGAAGAGGAGTTTCAGCGAACCGATTGTCTCGCTTGTGCTAATTGCTGTAAAACCACAGGTCCTTTATTTACAGATCGCGATATAGAACGATTATCCAAGCGTTTCCGCCTGAAACCAAGCCAATTCATCGAGCAATACCTGCGTATTGATGAAGAGAATGATTATGTGTTACAGTCGGTGCCATGTCCTTTTCTTGGCGCTGATAATTTTTGTAGCGTGTACGATGTGCGGCCAAAAGCATGTCGCGAGTTTCCGCATACCGATCGGAAGAAATTCCAGCAAATTTCCAATCTAACGCTTAAAAATGTAGCGATCTGTCCGGCAGCATTCAACATTGTTGAAGAGCTACGAGAACGCATTTCCTAATTTATGGGTAGAGCAAGTACCGCTCTCGAAGCTTCTTAAAAGCTTCAAGATCTTTCAGCCATGTTTTCCGAATCTCGCGAAATGTAAGTCCGTCTTCAATTTGCTTCTGCAGTTTTTCCGTTCCGGCATGAGCCGTAAAATTTTTAGTGTTGAAAAAGTGCTTCGGTGCCGAATGCGACCGATAGGCTTCAATGATCCAAGTAAGGTCTACCTTGCTCATGCGCTCGGTTTCCCGAAGATCGAGTCCGTTACACTTTTTACCTTGCTGTTTTGGATATTTGGCACCTTCATTTGGTTTTGGGGTGTACTGAAACGGATAGTGTGCTTTGGGTAATTCGGGTGCACCAAACACTTGAAATTGCATCTCGGTACCGCGTCCGGCATTGAGGGTGGTTCCTTCTAATAAGCCTAAACTGGGATATAAATTAATAGCAGTGTCGTTTGGTAAGTTAGGGGAAGGTTTAACGGGCACCGAGTAAAAGGTGTCATGGGTATACCCTTTCATAGAAATCACTGTGAGGTTAACGTTATTATTGTTTGCTAACCAGCCTTCTCCATTGATCATTTGCGCATATTCACCCACCGTCATGCCATGCACTAGAGGAACAGGGTGAAGCCCTAGAAAACTGGTGTGCTGTGGTTCCATCATTGGGCCGTCTACGTAATGCCCGTTCGGGTTGGGTCGGTCAAGTACAATGACAGGTATATTGGCTTCGGCACAGGCTTCCATGACATAATGAAGCGTGGAAATGTATGTGTAAAACCGAACCCCAACATCTTGTATGTCGAACACGACTATATCAATCCCTTCAAGTTGTTTTGGTGTAGGTTTCTTGTTCTTACCATATAGCGAGACAAGAGGTAAACCTGTTTTGGTGTCGATACCATCCTTAACTGTCTCACCGGCATCAGCGGTTCCGCGAAAACCGTGTTCGGGAGCGAATACAGTGGTCAGCGAGATTCCTTCCGAAACCAAAAAATCCACTAAGTGAACGGTGTTTTGTTCTTCTTCACCTTGCAGTGATTTTTGAGAAGTAGGATTGGCAACCAGCGCCACTTTTTTATTACGAAGTAACGGCAAGTAGGCTTCAGGAAGATCGGCGCCGAGGATTAATTTGTTTTCTTCCGTTTCAGTTTCGGAAACAGCGTTATCGCTCTCAGAATTTTCGGAAACCTCCTTATTCTGACTTCCGCAGGAAAAACAGATGCCTAGAACTAGAATTAATAATGTATTTTTGAGTGTTGTTAATTGCATAAACAGCCTTGTGAATTTCGAATATTTTATCGCCCGGCGCATCATTGCTGCCAAGGAATATAAAAGTAGCGTTTCGGCCCCAATAATAAAAATTGCCATCGTGGCAATTGCGTTGGGATTGATCATGATGTTGATCTCTATCGCGACGGGCGTTGGACTCCAAAAAAAGATCCGCGAGAAGGTGTCGGCTTTTCAGGGAGATATCATTATTTCTAATTACGACACCAATTTTTCGAACGATTCGCAAGTTCCGATCTCCATTCATCAAGATTTTTATCCGGAGTTTACCGCAGTTCCGGAAGTAACCCACATACAAGTCACGGCGCTCAAAGGAGGAGTCATCAGAACCGAAACTGATTTTGAAGGAATCGTCCTAAAAGGAGTCGCCACCGATTATCGATGGGAAACCTTCGAGGAGTTTTTGATGGAAGGGTCATTGCCCGATTATTCCGGAGAAATCTCTAATGATGTATTACTCTCATCATACTTGGCAAACCGACTGCAGTTAAAAGTAGGAGATCGAATTACCACCCACTTTTTTGATGAAGAGTCGTCTAGTAAGATTAGAAGTCGGGGCTTCGATATTGTAGGCATTTACAGTAGTGGTTTTCAGGAATTCGATGAGCAGTTTATGATTGGTGATCTTCGTCATATTCAGTTGTTGAACCGTTGGGAAGAAGACCAAATTGGCGCATTCGAGTTGCTGGTCAATGATTTCGATCGCGTTGGGGAAATTGGCACAGCCGTGTACAACGAGACCGGAAGCGACTTGGATACCCAAACCATTCGCGATAAATACTATTCTATTTTTGAATGGCTCGATCTCTTCGATTTCAACATTGCGTTAATTATCGGAATTATGATCCTCGTGGCGGGAATCAACATGATCACAGCGTTACTCGTGCTAATTTTAGAACGTACGCAAATGATCGGGATCTTAAAAGCTTTAGGTAGTTCAGATTGGAGCATTCGAAAGGTCTTTTTGTACAATGCAATGTACTTGATTGGTGTGGGGTTGTTTTGGGGTAATGTGATTGGAATTGGGTTGTTGTTGCTTCAGAAATACGGAAAGTTCTTTCCGCTAGATCCAGATACATATTACGTAACTGAAGCACCTGTGTATTTGGATTTTGGATATGTGTTACTGTTGAATGCAGGTACGTTCGTACTGTGTTTAGTAATGCTTCTGATCCCTTCCTTCATCATTTCAAAAATATCTCCTGTAAAAGCCATTCGTTTTGAGTAGCGTAACGGAATTACGGAATGGTTAATTGACACACCGTAACTTGCAGACCAAGGGAATTAAAAGTATCTTTGCGCCCGCAAAATAACAGAATGGAATACGCTGAAAATATCTTAGGAACCATAGGGAATACGCCCTTGGTGAAAATGAATGCCTTGACCAAAGAACTACCTTGTTTGGTCTTGGCCAAATACGAAACATTTAACCCCGGAAACTCGGTAAAAGATCGCATGGCCGTTCAGATGATCGAAGATGCCGAAGCAGATGGCCGACTAAAACCCGGGGGGACCATCATTGAGGGAACGTCTGGAAACACCGGAATGGGCTTGGCCCTTGCCGCCATTGTGAAAGGGTACAAGCTTGTGTGTGTGATGAGCGATAAGCAGAGTAAAGAAAAGATGGATATCTTGCGTGCGGTGGGTAGTAAAGTAGTAGTATGCCCCACAGACGTAGCGCCTGAAGATCCACGTTCATATTATTCGGTTTCCAAGCGTTTGGCAGAAGAAACACCCAACAGTTGGTACGTGAACCAATACGACAATCTTAGTAATACCAAAGCGCATTATCAAAGCACCGGACCCGAGATATGGAAACAGACCGATGGTAAAGTCACTCATTTTGTGGTGGGAGTAGGAACCGGAGGAACCATCAGTGGGGTTGGAAAATACTTAAAAGAACAAAACCCGAATGTAAAAGTTTGGGGTGTGGACACCTACGGAAGTGTCTTTAAAAAATACCATGAGACCGGAGAATTTGATGAGAACGAGATCTATTCCTACATCACGGAAGGGATCGGCGAAGATATTCTTCCTGCCAATGTGAATTTTGATATTATTGACGGATTTACGAAGGTAACCGACAAGGACGCTGCTATCTATACGCAAAAACTTTCGAAAGAAGAAGGGATGTTCTTGGGGAATTCTGCTGGAGCGGCCATTAAAGGCGTGCTGCAACTAAAAGAGCATTTTTCTGAAGATGACGTTGTGGTCGTATTGTTTCACGATCACGGAAGCAGATACGTAGGGAAGATGTTTAACGACGATTGGATGCGTGAACGCGGCTTTATAGAAGATAAAGTGGTGAATGCCGAAGACCTGATCAAAAACCATGAAGATAAACCTCTGGTTACGGTAAAGACTGGTGAACTGGTCTCTCACGCGATTGAACGCATGAAGAAATATAAGATCTCTCAAATTCCGGTAGAAGATACGAGTGGTATTGTTGGGGCTTTGGATGAAACAGATTTATTGCGCCGCTATTTGGCCGATAAAGATGTAGCCGACCTTCCCATCAAAGAGGTCATGCACGAACCGTTTCCAGTAGTGGAAAAAACAACCTCTATCGATGAGGTCAGTAAGCTAATTCATAAAGAGAACAATGCGGTTTTAGTGCATTTGGGCAATGGGAAGTATCATATTATCACCAAACACGATATTATAAGCTCCCTCTAAAAATTATCATCCCGCTTCGGCGGGATTTTTTGTATTTTTAAACGAATGAAACGACAAGCTAAAAAACTTTTTAAGTATTTGCGCACCAAACCTGTGCCGGTGAATACGCGAGAAATTTTAGCCTTAGAACGCACAAAACTCGCGAATGAACGCACGTTGTTAGCCTACATTCGTGCTTCTTTGTATTTGTTGTTAGGAGGCTTGGCGTTGCTACAGCTAGAGGAATTTAAGCAAATTCAATGGCTTGGGTATGTGGCTTTGGTGGTTTGTGTGATCTTTTTGATGGTGGGAATCGTTAGGTACATTTCGTTAACGCGGCGTCTACATAAATGGAACCGAATTTTATTTACAGATACCATCGCAGAAGTATCCCCTGAAACTTCCGATTCAGCTTAATAGTATGTTCTCTTGAAACGACTCCCCGTTTCATCCTATGCGTTTACAAGAAGATTTTCTTCATTACATATGGAAATATCAAAAATTTGAAACCGCTCAATTAGTGACTTCCGAAGGGATCCCAATTCAGGTGATTCATCCCGGTCATCACAATCATCAGGCGGGTCCCGACTTCTTCAATGCGCAGCTTTGTATTGAAAATACACAATGGGCCGGCACCGTAGAAATCCATATAAAAAGTTCTGATTGGTACCAACATCAACACGAAGTCGATGAAGCCTACGATACGGTAATTCTTCATGTAGTTTGGGAACATGATGTGGAGGTGTTCCGAAAGGATAATACTCCCATTCCCACCCTCATTCTAGCATCTCTTGTTACGCCAAAACTTCTCAAAAGCTATGACGGTCTGTTTACCGAAGAACGTCGATGGATTCCCTGTGAACAGGAATTGCCAAAGGTAGAGGATTTCTACTGGGAGCATTGGTTGGAACGCCTATTTTTTGAACGTTTGGAAGAAAAGGCAGCCCTAATAGAAGAGCAACTAAAACTACAACATCATCATTGGGAAGCGGTGTTGTTTGAATTGTTGTGTAAAAATTTCGGACTCAATCTCAATGGTGTGTCCTTTCTTTCTCTGGCAAAGTCGATTTCATTTCCTGTCCTTCAAAAATGTGCCAATACGGCCTTAGAACTGGAAGCGTTATTTTTCGGTCAAATGGGCTTGTTGTCAATAGCTTCGGAAGACCCCTATGTTTCAGAATTAGCAACAGTTTATAAGTATCAAAAGCACAAGTTCAAATTCTCTTCAGAAGGCGTTATTTCACCAACATTCTTTCGATTGCGCCCTGCAAACTTTCCAACCCTTCGATTGGCACAACTGGCCGATCTTTATGCGCGAAGAAAAACATTATTTTCAGACTTGATGACGTGTGCTACGCCTTCCGAAGCGATAACAATACTTACTGCCACAGCGAGTTCTTATTGGGATACTCATTATCAATTTGGAACGACGTCAAAAGCGTATAGAAAAACAACCTCCAAAGCATTCATTTCTTTGTTGATGATTAATACCGTGGCGCCAATGCAGTGGTGTTACAAAAAACATTTTGGAAAGGAAGCAGACCAGTCGCTTTTACACTTCTTTCAGCAACTACCGCCGGAAAAGAATAGTGTGGTTCAAAAATTTAATACCCTCCGCCCAAAAGCGACCAATGCCATGAAGAGTCAGGCGCTATTACATTTAAAATCGAAGTATTGTGATCGCAAACGCTGTTTAGAATGTGCCGTGGGAAATGTCTTGATTACTGCATAAAAAATAGTACTTTGCAGTATGCTTACTATGGTCTATCGCATCAGACACTATTTGGAAAAACGAGGGTACTATGTGTGTTCTCGTTTGGCAGAACGTTTAGGAATGCGAGCAAAGAACGTCCGACTTTTCTTTATCTACGTTTCTTTTGCCACCTTGGGCGTAGGCTTTGCCGTATATTTAACACTGGCATTTTGGCTTCGATTAAAAGATTTGATCTATACAAAACGAACTTCGGTTTTTGATCTATGAAACGGCTATTTCAATCGCGCATCACGGGGGCCATTGCTTTGCTTTTATTGGTTTTCTTAGCCGGGTCGCTAGGGTTTAAATGGTTGTCTGGCTATTCTTGGATTGACGCCATTTATATGACCATCATTACCATCACTACCGTTGGCTTTAAAGAAGTGCAACCCTTAAGCACCACAGATAAGATCTTTACCTCCATCTTAATTTTAACGAGTATTTTTATTGTAGGGTACGCGATCAAGGTGATTACCGAATATGTTTTGAGCAAAAATGAAATAGGAAATTTTAAACGTAAGAAAGTGAGAGAGAAAATCGATTCATTAAAAGAACATGTCATCGTTTGTGGGTATGGCCGAAACGGAAAACAATCGGTTCAAAAACTGCAGGATTACAAAAAAGATTTCGTGATCATAGAAATGGACGAAGATCTTGCCGATCGAAGTGATGATGACAACGATTTGTTATTTGTTGTAGGAAACGCCATTGAGGATGACACGTTGAAAGAAGCCGGGATTGAACGCGCGCACTCCCTGATTTGTGCACTCCCCAGTGATGCCGACAATTTATTTATTGTGCTTTCGGCACGACAAATTAATCCTGACTTAAAAATCATTAGTCGGGCTACCGAAGAAACCAGCTTTCAGAAATTAAAACTAGCCGGAGCTGATAATGTGATCCTTCCAGATAAAATAGGAGGGGATCATATGGCAAATTTAGTAGTGACGCCCGACTTGGTAGAATTCTTAGATAATCTGTCTGTTTCCGGTGTTCAGGACAGTATTAATGTAGAGCAGATTCCATTTGAAAAAATGTGTCCGCACGGAAAGGAGCTCGCCATTGAAGATCTCGACGTTCGCAAAAAAACAGGCTGTTCTATTATTGGGTACAAAGCACCCGATGGCACCTATATTGTAAACCCGGAACCCTCCCTCGTGGTGCGGAAGGATTCAAAGCTAATTTTAATTGGAAGGCCCAACCAAATTCAAAACTTAAAGATGCAATACAATGTTTAACAAAATGTTAAATTTTTAACGGCAATTATTTGAAAACGCCCACTATTTTTTGCATCTTGCTCTCCACGATAACCAATTTCTAAATTGAAACATTCTATGAAGAAATTTCTTCTCTCAGTTGTAGCATTAATCTCCCCATTTTTCTTACTTGCACAAGAGGCTTCCACCTCAGAAAAGATCGACGCTGTTTTTAGCGATTATACCGGCTGGTTTGTGCAAGCTATTTTTTATGAAATTCCTTTTTCCGAAGAGTTTAAAATTCCATGGGTACTCATTGTACTCATCGGAGGTGCATTATACTTTACCATTTATTTTAAACTCATCAACTTTACCGGATTTTGGACCGCTATTAAAGTGGTGCGTGGTAAATATGAAGATATTGAAAAACACGGGGCAGACACCCTATACGGAGACCCTACCCCCAACGAAGGAGAAGATATTATTGAAACCATTCGCGACGATAGCGCTGACGGAGAAGT
>CEVM01107523.1_pt1 | contig 46078 bp, 41 predicted proteins | sample 531481 | NCBI WGS metagenome assembly CEVM01 (sample SAMEA2623649, study PRJEB7988) | marine metagenome | biome: marine biome (ENVO:00000447); feature: mesopelagic zone (ENVO:00000213) & marine oxygen minimum zone (ENVO:01000065); material: "saline water (ENVO:00002010), including plankton...
ATTTGCTTGCGCGTGTAGCTCAGGTGGTTAGAGCGCGTCACTGATAATTGCGAGGGCGGTAAAATAGCAGAATAAATTTACTCTAAAAAGCGAAATACCTTTGTAATAAAAGGGTATTACAGAAATTTTCATTTCATCCTTATTGGATTAATGGCCCCCGTCCCGAACGGATGTGTCCATACTCATTTGCACTATTGTATCCATCACGATACATGAATATTAACTATTTACTTGAAAAATTTTGCCAGGAGTCACACTACTTCTCCGGGAGGTCTCCAGAAACGATCAAACGCTACCGAGCCAATATCACCTTCTTTATACAGCAACAAAATATCGTTAAAATTGATGCCGTCAACCGGAAACAGATTATGTCATTTTTTGCTTTCGGAAGGTCAGAGCGCGAATGGAAATCTGCTACTTACAGAACCTATTACATGAGCCTGAAAGTGTTCTTTAGATGGTGCGTTAAAGAGAAGTACTTAAAAGAAAATCCAATCTTGGGATTAGAATTACCTAAACTGGATGCTGCTATTCCCAAAGGGCTTTCACTAGAAAAGGCAACAGCGCTGTTAGATTGGGCTTATCACATGCCGTCCGAATCGAGATTACAACGTATTCGGAACCAAGCCCTGTTTGCAACCTTTATCTATGCAGGCTTACGCAAATCGGAACTACTCAATTTGAAACTAGGAGATATAGACTTGATAGGCGACACTATTTTTGTCTCCAAAGGAAAGGGAAGAAAAGATCGCCTTGTACCGATTTGCATGAACTTGAAAGAGATTCTATCTAGATACCTTTTTGAAAGAAATAAGGCTAAAAAGAACACAATATACTTTTTTACCTCTACAAAACAAGATAGAGCTTTTACTAAGGCTGGGCTTAAACACCTAACCAAAAAAATAAGGCAACATGCAAATATATCTTTTACCATTCACGGGCTTCGGCACACCTTTGCTACCCTGATGATTGAAGGAGGTTGTGATATTTATAGTCTTTCAAAAATGATGGGGCACAGCAACATTAAAACTACCACTATTTATCTATCTGCCTCGGTTGAACATTTACGTGGACAAATTGCAAAGCATCCACTTGATGTTCATACAACTTGGTAGTAGTCATTCGGTGTTATCAACAATAGTATTGGGATATATGATAGATAAATGACCTTGCCAAATCCAGCTCATGTCAAATATTTTGCAAAGACAAACTTTCGAAATCAACATCAGCTTTTTGGAATTAAAAGAAGTGATATGCAATACCACTGCGCCATTATCGGGAAAACTGGTTCTGGAAAAACAAACGTATTAAAATCATTTATTCTAAATGATATTGAAAATACAAGTGGTTTTTGTCTAGTAGATCCGCACGGTGATTTGATTGCAGAAATATTTACCTCTCTCAGTTACGAGCAACAACAAAAAGTGTATTACTTAAACTTTACCGATGCAGAACTCAAACTAGGTTACAACCCATTGCGAAAAGTAAGTTATGAAAAACGAAGTCTTGTCGTAAGTAATATCCTTGAGGTATTTGAACAAATAGGTGGTGTTAAAGGCTGGGGTCCAAAATTGAGCCATATTTTACGCAATTGTTTATTGGCTCTTTTGGATTTTCCAGGACAGATTAATTTGTCAGATGTTTTGAGGTTGCTACGAGAAAAGAATTACAGGCAAAAAGTCACAAAGCATATTATCAATGACGATGTAAGAGATTTCTTTAATTCGGAATTTAAAAACTACAATCCCAAATTCGACTTTGTTCCTATATATAACAAAATTGGCGGGTTCTTATCTCATCCGTCAATTCGTAGGGTTCTTATCGAAAATAAGGAATATCTATCCCTGAGAAAAATAATGGATGACGGTGGTATATTACTAATAAACACTGCCAAGGGAAATATTGGGACCGACGCCTCTCGACTTGTAGGGTCGCTAATATTGACCTCTCTTTCATCAGCAGCCTTCAGCCGAATTGAAATTCAAAAAGAAAACCGAGAACCGTTTACGCTTTACCTTGATGAAGCAGAGGTCTATGTAAATGTTTCCAATATCGCTTCAATGATTGAGGAATTGAGAAAAATGAATTTTTCAGTCTGTTTAAGTTTTCAGCATTTATCGCAGCTAGATCTTCGTCTTAGAGATAGTCTCTTTGCTAACATCGGAAACTTAATTGTGTTTCGGACTTCCGCGAAGGATGCAGAATATTTAACAAAAGAACTTTTCAAAGAGTTTCGACCCTTCACTTTCGGAGATCTAGTGACCTTGCCTAAATATCATATTATTGTTCGGCTTATGATCGATGGCAAGCCATCTATTCCTTTTACAGCAACTACAATTGAATATTACCAGTTGCGATAAGTACGGTGTTATCTTTAAAAAACTCTCAAAAGTATCATGGATGTGAACTTTAAAAACTACATATCTATGAAAACAAAAAAAATACGAAAGCAACTTCAAAAAATAAGTAATAACACTGGTTGCTCCATTCGGAGGGAGGTGGCCAGGGAAGCACTATTGTATGATACTAACCCGAAAGAGTTTTTTAGTAATCTTTTTCAGCATGGGTGTATTAGTGGAATGGTAACAAGTCTTATTTATTACAAAGACACACACGCGTTTTTTCTTCGTCACTACCAAGAAATTGAGGAGATACGACAGAATTTAAGTCAAGAAGATAATTTACTGATGGATACGCAAGGTGACTTAATGAATTACTTGAGTTGGTTTGCTTTTGAAGAAACTGCTCGAAAGTTGGCGGTAGAAGTAGGTATCTTAAATTTAGTGTCGCCATGATAGTCCAAACCAATAAACTTCACGAAGTAAAAATTTCTTATGTACGACCACTATATGACTCAATGCCCACTGTGAATTCTTCAGATTGTGCGGTTGGTTTAATTCGAGCATCCATAGATTTGGAAAGCATTGATCATAAGGAATACTTTTGGGTTTTATTACTTACTCAAAGTAATAAAGTATTAGGCTTTTCAGAAGTTGGGAAAGGAGATCTCAATGGTGTCTTAGTAAGTACTAGAGAAATACTCCAACTAGCTTTATTGACAAACGCCAAGGCAATAATCTTGAGTCACAATCACCCTAGCGGAAAATTAAAACCCTCTAAAATGGATATCGACTTAACTACTAAGGTAAGTCGACTGGCTGCTTTATTTTCTTTGTGCTTATTGGATCATATAATCATCACCTCCGAATCGTATTATTCTTTTGCTGATGAAGGCGATATTTTACAACCAGACAACACTCTACCATTTTAGGTAGAGTGTTTTTACAACGCTGTATCTAGACTTTTTTATTTGAAGCCATGACAAGAAATTTTCCAAAGTCATCACCGGAAGTAACCTCATTTTATTTCACTTCTTTTTAAAACTTTTTTTGATAAGATGCGAGAGGTTCTTGTTTACTGAATTTCCCTCACTATAGTTTATGTTGACTCTATAACCACAGATTCTTTTTTCCTCCATGACCCTATTACTTTCATCAATTCGATCAAGTACAGAGGAAAACTCTAAAGGTGTTAGAAAAATAACTGAGCTAAGCAGTTTTTCAGATATTGATTCTTGAGAACGAGATCTTATGTTTTTTAAGTGAACAGTACTCTCCGAAACCATAAGAACCTTGCTATATCCGTCAATCAAGCATTTTTCAATGTTTTGTACTTCATATTCCAATGTGTTAGTAACGGAAATTTCAATAGCAATTCTAAGAGCATCTTTTTCAAGTCCAATATCTACTCTTCCTCCTGAAGCGGTGCGCATTTCCAAAGTAGCTTTAAATCCACGTTGAATAGCTATGGCTTTAATAAAATTTTGGAGCTTCCGGTGTTTCTGATCTTTGTGTTCTTGTGTCGCTTGCTCTAAAACTTTTTTCTTATATCTTTTTAGTAGTAAAGATTCTTTAGCGTGATTTTTAGGAGTGTCCTCACCTACGGTATTTTCTAACGAAGTTTGATCTATCGGATTGTTAGCTTTTTTAGGACTTTCTGTCTTGTTTTGGTTAATGGAAAATAAGGAGTCTAAGATGAGGTTAATATCATCTTTAGGATTTCCATACAGTGATCTAGAGCGATCAATAATTTTATTTCTTATTGATTGAGCCTCATTTGTAAGGGACGGTAAGGGAAAAGTTTTTAGATTAAAATCATTCGAAGTTGATCCCACTCGCATTATAGCCTCTCCAAGATTTAAATTTTGAAGGTCATTTTGCTGAAAATAAGAAAACCCTGACTCTAATCGCTTGGCATCTATATCTCCCAAGCGAAAACAAATCCGGACATAAGGATTTGATAATATAGAACTTAATAAACTTTTATCTTGAATTTGGCCTAGTTCCTGATGTGCCAAAGTAATACCTAGCGCATATTTTCTCGCCCCACTTAGAATTTGCTCCACACTAGGGGTAATAAAATTTTGAAATTCATCTAAATAAAGCATGTAGGGTTTTCGTAGTTCTTTAGCTTGATATTGTCTAGAAAGGGCAGCTTGTCCAAATTTTGCTAAAAAGAGAGAACCCAAAAGGTAACTATTGTGACTTCCTATTAAGCCTTGAGACAATTTAAGAAGGAGGATTTTATCGTTTTCTAAGCACTCTGTAATATTGAGCCCTGATGGTTGGGCCAACATATACCGAACCAATTTAGGTCGTAAAAAAGTATCTATTCTGGTTAAAAGCGGGGCAATTCTTTTTTGAACCAAAGGGTACTCATGCTGCCAATAATAATGAATAGATGAATCTTCAACAGAATTGAGATATTCTTTTCTGAAAGATGATTCTATCAGTAGCCTTTTTAAATCAATTAGAGTTCCTCCTTTTTTGCTATCTAAAATTGTATTAAGAGCGTTTTGAAGAACAGCGGTCATATTATCTCCCCATGCAGTGGCGTGTCGCCTAAATGCGGCAACTAAATCTGATGACAATACTATTTTTTCGACTTCGGTTTTTGCCTCTAAAAGGTTAAAACCGATAGGAAATTCAATATCGGATGGATCTACTACAATAACATCTTCCATTCTTGAAGCGGGAATACGAAGTATAATGTCTTCACAGATGTCACCGTGCGGATCAAAAAGCACACAACCTCTTCCTGCCTTTATGTCCTCAAGCATCATCGTTGCGATGAGGGTAGACTTACCTACGCCAGTTGCACCAATTATATGTGTATGTGAAAGTCTTGAAGTAGTGGAAAGTCTTACCCCATGCTGTTTTCCCCTATGGTAATTTTCTCCTATTAAGATACCTATATCCGTTTTACTATTGAAAGACTTTGTTCTTTTCATTCCAAACCCTAGTTTAGAGCTTACTACCGTTTGATTTGGGTAGTGGACAAATTGTGCTAGCTCTTTAGAATTGAGAATAAAACCGAATCTATTAGTGGCTCTATAATATACATTTCTCAGATGATCATCATATTTGTAACCTTGATTCGAGAGGGGAATAAGCCTGTTGAAATTTGATGTCGATACACTCGTTATATTATTGGCCAATTCTTCGGCGATATAAGCACTACGAGTATTGTTCTTTCCTTGCGCGGCCACACGTAACACCACTCCAAAGAGTGGGTAAGACACTTTTTCTTTTGCTTGAAAAAGGAAGTCTGGTTGATCCATAAAAAAGCTCCCACCTTTACCGTCACTTGATGCAATAATGGTATCACGGGACCATGGAGAGCTTACCCCTTTAAATAATATTTGAAAGACACCAGTCTCAGATTTGTCAAGTTGTTCTAAGGTTGCAATGATGGAAGTTAGTGGATCAATATCATAAGACTGTGAATTTTTAATTGGGAGCATAAACTCCTTGTCCATGCCAAAATCTGCGATGGCCACAGGTTGTGAAAAGTCAAATTCGATATCAAATGTGTTGATTTCAGTGATAATCGAATTTGGAAATAGCCCTTGTAATTGAGCTTTCAGTCTGTGACTATCTGATTCTTCTGCCGTGAACTGGATAGTTAGGGAACCCTTTTGAGCAATAATTTCAAAAGATAGTGTATTGTTAGAAAACGAAAGTAAATTAAGTAGTTCTTCGGATTGGTCCCATCGAATTTTTGTGTCATCTTCAAAAGCCAAAGAAAAAGAAATGCGCTTATCTGAAATCGGGCTTTCAGTGAGCGTTACTTCAAATGGATTTATTTTCGAATCTCTCGTTACTGAATTATCTAAAAGTTGATTTGCTTTTTCAAAAAGGGAAGGTACTCTTCCGTCATCGATTCCTTTATTTGGACTTGTTGTGAAGTGCTGAAATGGAATGTATGGGGGTTCAACACAAATTGTAGTGTCAAAGAGTTGATACCCTCTTCCAAGTGATTCCCATTGATAGAAATGTAGGGTTGCTCGTTCACTGGTCGTTAAATTCATAAGGAATTGATTAACTTTTAATCACTTAATATGTTGGATTGTACCAGAGCACTTTACATAAAATCATATAGTAGTATTATAAAATTTATGATGAATCAAAGGTTTAAAAAAATAAGAATCTGGATTGGGGCTATCACATTTTTGTCAATAATTAGTTTTCTAGGGCTTCTCATTTCTACAGTATTTTTAGAAATAAAGGCTGATAATCAAAAGGCTATAGCACTAGTTCATCAAGGCCATCTAGAGGTAAGGCGTAAAATTCAATCTAGTAATAATGACCTTTTCCCATCAGAGGCAGCAACGAAATTAGCTCAACTGGGCTATTGGATAGATTTTGAACCAAGAGAGAATCAACAGTATGAATTGGGAGTTGAGCTTATTTCCTTCCATTTTTTTTACGATCCATACTTTTGTATCAATCAAAATGGGGAGTACGGTATTTTCGATCACTTCAATTGCGAATTATAACGTATGATTTTACTTTTTCACTCTGTCAACAAATTTTGAAATCATAGATACAATGTTGGGAGGAACCACATATTTACCACCTTGTTTGCAACCATTTAAAAAAAGCTCCACGTAGGCTACTTCCATAGTACCCATTCTCTTGTTGGACAGAAAATTAAACTTTGTCGTTGTAGATATACGAGGTGCTTGATAGCCTCGTATTGCATTAAGTTGTTTCGAGATTCGAGAATATCGTAGTACTTCGTAATTGTCCTCTTTGGATTCTGAAGATTTTTTCAAATCATAAAAAAGACAGTGCCAATATATTTGAGTGGCAATACAGTCAATTTTTAATTTTGAAGAACCACCTACCATTTCATTGTGCAACTTCTTAACAAGATGTGCTATTATTTCTGGATTTTCACGCATGTTTTTTTGCACGTATGCAATACCTTTTTTCGACAGGGTAAGTTTCATTCCACTACTCTTGAATTCAAGTCTTTCGATAAGCGGGGAGCGATTCTCAAAAACATTGTACTTCTTTTGTGAATGAACGGTGTTTACTGTTAGAAAAACTAAAATGATAAGTAAGAATTTTTTCATGTTTGTAGATTTAAATTAAGAACATCCATTTGAAGTTAACGCCTGAAAACATCATTGAGAATTGGCTTTCTTTCTGTTTCCGAGAGTGAACGTATACCTTGTTTATTCGTAATGTTATCCACGACTTTTAAAACTGCTGCGTGCGCATAGCTCATAAACATCGAAGCGGTATCTATTTTGTAGTATGTGACCGGGAATAGCTTTCGAGCCAACCAACCACCAACAAAAGGAATTTTGGAGACTAAAAGTTGTCCTAGTGAATTTTTATATAAGAGCCACCATGAAATAAAAAAGCCCTTGGCAAATGGGGCGGCACAAATGTCATACTGGTACTCCTTCCAACTGGCGCGAAGGTATGTTCGTTTGGATGAAAATGCATTTCCTTCCTTTAGAGCTACTTTCTTTATACGAACTCTCTTCATTCCAGTTGCTTCAAGCTCAACTTTTAGAAGCTCGTAAAATTCCTGGCTAGAAAAATTAAAGTCATCAATAAGGGTATACCAATTCGAGTGGTAATTTTTAAATAGCGAACTAAATATAAACTTGATCACTAAAATCACAAGTACAACTTGTAACAGCATTGTTCCATAATAAATTATATAACCGTAAATTTCATTCATGGTGATTGTCTTTTAATTTAGAGTTAGATAGATTAGTATTTCTAGGAATCAAATCTATTATTCGAATGAACCAGAGTCAATTGGGGAATTCCCTAAATATTTGACTAACTTTAGGTTTTATGGAAAAATGAGTCAGAACTAAAAATTTATTAATATGACTTTACAGAAAAATTTGGCTATTAAAAAAGCTCGTTTTTTAACATGGTTTTACATACTTGTAAATTTTGGATTTTTTCTCGGTCCTTTGGGATTGGCTATTTCAATTCCATTACGTTTACCATTGAACTACGAAATACTACTGATGAGTATATTGCTGTTGTTCTTTGGATTATTCTATTTGCTTGTTACATTAGACATGTATCGAGAATATAGAAACTTGTCTGAAGAGGAATTGCTAATTCGATATAAGCAGCAAGTTACAATGCCCTAAAAGTAAATAAGCCGTATTTATACGGCTTTTTCAATTAAACTGAGTAATCAGAATAATTATTAATTGAAATAGGACAAGTACCCAACCAGCAATTACTCCTTTCGCAGCAATCGATATGAATTTTGATTCTATTTCATTGGCGCATAGATATAGTCCTTTATAAAAGGCATAAATAAGTATGCCTTGAAAAATAAAAAGAAAATAATACCAATAATAATTATAAAGTATCTCTATTGCGAAACCTATAGCGATAAAACAAAAGCAGTTCATTAACCCCAGTCTCATGATTTGTTTTTGACTTAAAACAACTGAAATATTTCTAAGTTGTGCCTTTGTATCTGCCTGAATATCTTTAGCAACGGCGATTAAATTAGAACTTCCAAGAAAAAATATCAAAAACAAAAGAGTAAGATAGTTGAGAGGAATACCAGCTATCAAGTATGGAATTACATATGGTAAAACGACACAAGCAAGTCCCAATGTAATTTGATCTAGCGGAAACCACTTTTTAAAACGCGTAAAAGGATGGGAATAAGATATACCAACTACTAGTGTAACTACTAATGCTAAGGGGTGTTTTGAGATGATAAGAATTAAAATAATTATTACAATCAAAAGAGTCGACACTAAAATGTATTCCCAGTAATTTAACATAGAGGAATCCCTATCCTTTCTGTTTACATCAGTATCCTTATCTGTATATTCATTAATAAAGAAACTCAAAATAGAGATAAGTATGAGGCAAGATCCGTTGATAACAATTTGAAAATAGTTCTCACCTTCTAAAATCTTCGAATCTAAAATCCCGAACAGGTAAGCAACCAAAACAGGGTTTTGTTCTTTCAGTCTAAGTGCTCTAAATATAATCCTTATTCGTAGGTGATTCAACATTTAAGCAAGATGTATCAAATTACCCAACAGTTCAACTAGGGAATTCCCTAGAAATGAATCTAGTGTGATCCTTAAATAATATTTTGAACTATTTTCGTATAATGATATTCCCGTTAGCCAGAACTCTATTGCCGCCGTTATTTCTTTTCTTGTTGATTTGTATTTCAACGGCAATTGGCATGAACAAAGAAAAAATTTCAGCTGCTAACTTTTTTCAAGAGAAGGAAATACTTATAGATAAAGCAGATAGTCTCTACCACAAGAAAGATTACGAAAATGCAAAGCTGTTATATCTAGAATTATTAGAGAAATCAACTCAGGAAATAGAGAAAGGGTATGTTCTTAAGAGATTGGGGGATATCTTTTATGCAAACAAAGAGTATTCAACTGCTAAAAACTTCTATTGGAACAGTATAGATAATTGTAGTACAAATAAAAGTGGCGCTGATTCATTTTTTAACCTCGCACTTTTATATGGTAAAGAAAAAGCGCGTGATAGTGCTCTATATACACTTAAACAATCCATTGAATCATACAGCTCATTTCCACAATCCTACGGAAAAAGTAATACTTACTCGAAGGCCGGAATACTATTTAAAAATTATGGAAAATATCAATTAGCAATTGAATGCCTATTAAGAGCTTACGATGGATTTAAAGAATTAAAAGATTTAGGCGGATTGGCAAAGACTAGTAATACTATTGCAGCCGTTCACCGAACTTTGGGAAACACCTCACGTGCAAAAGGATATTACCTGCAATCACTATCATTTAGAAAACAGCAATTTGACACGCTACAGATCTCTTTTGCTTATAATAATCTGGGTAATCTTTATAAATCAGAATCTCGCCTAGATTCAGCTTCATATTATTACAGAAAGGCAATATACGCTCAAAGACAATTAAAAAACCCAAAACAACTTGATCGATTTTACTATAACCTAGGCACAATTTTATACCGAAGCGATAGCCTGAGTGCATCTGAAAAGTATTACAAATTAAGCATAGCCGATCGCAAAAACAGAAACGATTCGTCGCAGCTTTCTAATCCATATAAGGAACTCGCTATGATTGCTATTAAAAACAATAATTTGTCTTTGGCAAAACGATATATTGATTCTACAGATCAATATATAAACTACTCAAATAGCGTAGAAGTTAAATTGCGTTTGCAAGAAATAAAGTCAATCTACTATGAGGCAATAGGTGATTACAGGTCTTCCCTAAAATTCAGTAGGGAATACGCTAAGCAATATAGTGAGTTATTCCAACAAAAACAGGCTCAGGAAATTCAAAGATTACAAGAGCAATTTGAAAGTGAGCTAAAAGAAAAAGAAATTGGTGTTTTAACCCAAGAGACTAAAACTAAAGAAAACATTATCAATGTTCAGCGAAAAGGGTTATCTATTCGAAATACGCTTTTGATAGTTGCCTCAACACTTTTGCTACTTTTTACTTTGGTTTATTTCCTGATGAGATTAAAACATAAAAACAAAGAAAAAGCATTAGAACTAACTCGATTAGAATCTGTTTTTGAGGCACAAGAACTAGTGCGGGAAAAAATCAGTAAAGATTTGCATGATATTGTTACAACAGGATTTGATGGGCTGAGATTAAAAATTTTAGCCTTACCGGAAGTAGATAAGCCTGAAGTGGTAAGAAAAAGTATCATTTCGGATATAGAAATTATTAACGACGAAATACGTTTAATTTCTCATAGACTATCCCCCCTTGGAAGTAAGATTAAAGACAATAGTTTAACCACTATTATTACTGACCAGCTTACTGAGTTTCAACATTATCGTAAAATTTTTGTGGATGTGAAACTTCCATTGCCAAAGGAATTAGATAAAATGAGGTTAGTGTCACAAACGAACCTCTATGGAATTATTCTAGAAATTCTCAATAATATTGAAAAGCATTCCAAGGCAAATGAGGTGATAGTCGATCATGCAACAACTAATAACAATGTTTTTATCAATATTCATGATAACGGTGTGGGTTTGCCAGATGATCTACATAAAGGGCTCGGTCTTGTAAATATTGAACAGAGAGCACATTTATTGAAAGGAACTGTAAGATGGGAATCAGATAATAATGGAACTGATACCTATTTAGAATTTCCGATAAAACCCAATTTAAAATGAATTCAGAAAAAGTTAATATCCTGATAATAGAGGATCACCTAGGTTTTGCACAAGGCTTGGAACTATTATTAACACAACATTCTTTAGTTTCTAACACGGCAATATGCACGAATTATTCGGGGGCATTGGATTATCTTCGTAATCATGTAGTTCACATCGTTATTTTGGACCTGAATTTTGAAACTGATAAATATGACGGGTTTATTATTGCCAAAAAGTTAAAGCAGCTTTACCCAAATATCAAGATAATGGTGCTTACACAACATGCAAGAAAAATTCATCATAAAAGATTGTTCACTGAGTGTGGGGTAAATGCGTATCTAGATAAAAAATTGGGGATAAAAGAAACCTATCGGGCAATAGACCAAGTTGCTCAAGGCAATAAGTATATTGATGAGAACATTGAAAAAATTTTAGAAATTGAAGAATGGATGACTCTATCCGAAAGAGAAAAAGAAGTCATGAAATTTTTATGTCAAGGATTAACTCAGAAAGAGATTGCTCAAAAAATGTTTATTGTTCCTAAAACAGTCGAAGCTCATCTGAAAAATATGTTTACGAGGTTTAACGCTAAAAATTCAGCAGAACTTATTGCGAAATATTTGAATTATAAAAATGCCAACAGGGATAATGTATCAAGCATAACTCCACCGTTTAAAAAATTGTAACCCGAAAGCGCAAATTAGCTCCCGGGTTACCAGAACAAGATTTAATTGTTAGGCTCCACCTCTTCTTCGGCTTCTTCCGAATTAGGTCCTGAGTTCTCGGTAGCTTGTTCAATCACCGTATCCGAGAGTGACTCAGGTGTACATGATGGTGCCACAAATAATAACATCATCAATAAAATGAACGCATATTTCATAAGGTACATTTTAAGTAGCGTCCATTCGCCTAGAAGAATGGAATGCTACGATTACACATGTACCTTGCGCAAGGAGTTGGCTTGATATAATCGTGCTAGCAATCAAGCTTAGCGCTAAAGTAGATTATAGGTTGTGCGCATGCCAATCGTGACATGTCACGATATTTCATGAAAAAATTTTACCAATGGGAAGAAAAACAATACATAGGAAGATCGATATAATTGGAATGGATTATCTAGCAAAATGTATACATGATTTTTATTTTGAGGGTGTTACTATCCTAGGTGGAAATCAGTATGCCCAAATCGAAGATTTAGTTTCTGAATTCAGTGTTGATCTTAATCTCAGCGCTAGCACTGTCAAAAGAATTTGTGAATTTGAAAAAATTCTCAAACCGATTTCTTATGAAAAACTAGACCAAGCAGTGCATTGGTGCTTTGGTGGAAAATTTGATTCATTTGCTGATTTTTTGAAAGATGGTCTCGGAAATTTTGAGAATATACCTTTAATGTCTGAGGAGATAGCTAGTGATATTTTGAAAAAGTTTGTAGAAAAAAACAAGCGCGATTCTACCTATCAGAATAAAGGGGATGAGACAAACAATAATAGTCTGATAGAAAAGTTCAGTCAGCAATATGTAAACAAACTTTTATCTACTGTAAATGAAGCGGTAGGAGGATTTACCGAAGAAATGAAAGGTAACTTTCTAGATGAATACAAAACCCCCTCGGAAATAAAATCAAGAATGAAACTTCGAATCAATTCTAGGGAGTTTCAGAGACAAGAGAATATAGAGAGTATCATTCAAAAGGCTAAAAATTTTATACAAACCAAAGAGGTGTCCGAGAATCCTGTTGATCCAGACTGGGTGATTCATTTCTTTGATACCGCTCAAGATACTTCAAATGAAGAGATGCAATATTTATGGGCTAAGATCCTAGCGCAAGAAGTAGACAAACCTGGTTCCTTTTCCAGAAGAGCTACTAACACTATAAAATTAATGGGAGCAGACGAGGCTCGTTATTTTTCCCTCCTTTGTAATTGCCTCTGGGAAATTTATCCCGGAAAAACTCAATCGGACAGAATATTATTTATGAATATAGACGAAAACGGACTATATTCTGACGCCACATGGGGATTTGACGGGCTATTAGTTCGTCATTTGGACGACCTCGGCTTGGTTCACGAGAGTTTTGTTTTAATGGAAGAAGGAAAAGAGTACCACGTGTCTTATTTCGGTGAGGATTTTGCTCTGAGCCCTAAAAATGGAGAAGTGGAACTAGATCTTATAAGGCTTTCTACCATTGGCGCAGAAATATACGAGGTGGTGAATCCTACAAGGAACCTTGAATATTTTCAGCATACAATTGAATTCTTAGAAGGAAAAAAGGTTCTATAATTTTTTTACTTAAACTCTAAGAGTAGTTAAAGATGGATTGAATTTATTGACTTAGAACTATAGTGCACTCCAAATAATCAGTTCCTTTTCTAAAGTTTTTCTTCTTTTGGAAAGTAACATTTTTAAGTGATCCAAAAGCACGATTTTTCTCAATTTCGTAAAGCATACTTTGAATTTCCTCAAAAGAACCTTGAAGTATAAAATTATAGGAAGACACAGTAGAATTTTCTTCTGTTACAATATGCGGCTCATTAAATTCAATGATCGTGATATCCAATTCTTGCGCTTTTCGATTTAAAAAGCCAAGTAAATTATTTTGTGTTGAAGAACTATTTACACTGTAGGCTTTTAAAATTGAATCAAGATAGATTTCTTTTGATTCCAAAGCCGATAGCGAGCGTTGTATGTTGCTGAATTGGGCTTTCTTTAAGTTTAAATCGCCAACCTGTTTTTTTAAAGTGAGCGTTTCAGAAATGGAAAGGGTATAGCTAACCCAGCAGAGAATGATAAACCCAACAACAAGTAATATGTTTTTAGTTTTGAGTGACATCTGAAACTTCAAGTTTTATAGAAAATTGATCTGTACTATTATCCTGATTTCCATATTCCAAAACTGTAACGGAACTAACCCATTGCATTTGATCTAACTCGTCTAGCCAATTAGAAAATTCACTTTTTTCATCACTTTGTCCGGAAACTACTATTTGATTGGTTGCCACTTCGATTGGTTTATCAGGACGAATACTTCGAAGCATCGGCTGGAATTCTAGTAGAGTAAATTGAATCGTGGTGGGTTTGCTATTTGCAATTCGATTAAGATAAAAAGAGCTATAAGAAGTACCACCTTGAAGAATTCTATTTACTTGCATCTCCTTTTGCTCAACAATGGCTTTTCGGTTTTGAAACTGCTCCAAATGATTCTCGCTTAACTGAACTTGTTCATTCAAGGTATTGTACTCTTTAAAGTAATTGGAATAAAAAAGAAAGTTAATTAGAAGTCCAACTAGCAGGAAAATCACAATAAAGGTAGCCCCTTTGCGAAAGAAAGTTTTTTGGTAGAAAGTATCTGTTAACTTTTGATCAAGAACTTCTGTGTTACTATTTTTTGATTCTGAGGAATTTTCATATTCAATAAGAGCAGCTACGGGAAGCAAATAATTTCCCGGTACTGATATGGTGTCAACCTCATATTCAATTTGGGAATGGTTTTCTAGTTTAACCGATTCCATAATCGCACTATCCTTTAATGATAATTGATAGGTAGCTGTTTGATAGGTATCATCTCCCAATAAATGAAGAATATTTTCAATTACTCCAAAGCCTAGGAAAATCCCTATAGCATCAATTTTAGAGCTGTTAAAATTGGCTATTATCTGATCGATTTCCTTCTTTCTACAAATGGCTATAAAAGCCTCATCATTTGAGATATAGATATTGTAGTAGAACTCCGAGATATTTAAATCAGGAAAAGCAGCTGATACCATCGCGTTGTCAGTATCTCTCGCCTTAGTTCTTTCGATTAATACTTGATCTGTATTGATGATAAGCTGTGCATGAGCTTTTTTTTCAACTTGACTTTCTAAGGAATCGATAGAGGTAAAGGCAAGGTCAACGAATTCTCCCTTTTTCTTTTGAGAAGTTACCAGAAAATAATATTCTTCTCCTTCCTTGGAAACTACTTCAATAGCGGAAAAAGTCTTTCCGTACGTTAGCCAAGAAGATAGAGAAGATAACATTTAGTCAATGATTGTTGGTCGAATGAGCACGTTTAGGGTTCGTTTGGTGGCTTCTCGTCTACGCTTACTAAAAAGCCATTTTATAATGGGAATCCTAGCCAAAAAAGGTACCCCAGAGCCTGAATTATCTTTTCTTACCGATTCTATTCCCCCTAAGATAGCAACATCTTGATCGTCCATTTTAAGAATGGAAGAAAACTCTCGGCTGGTGATTCCCGGAGGAGCATCCTCAGCAATACGATCTCCATTGAAAGCGGATTGCAACACCTGAATATCCAAGGTAATTTGCCCATCTCCTGAAACAAAGGGGAGTATCGTAAGAGAGAGTTCAGCATCAATTGGTACGTAATTTCGTATTTCAGAAGTTTGGGGAATTTGTGAGCCGAAAAAACTCTGACTTGTTACGGCATAGTACGTAGTCTCACCACTAGCTAAAAAGGCTTTATGTCCATTTAGAGTTGACAATTGAGGTGTAGACTGAATCTTTAAAATTCCGGCAGATTCCATAGCCTTAATATCTAAATAGAAATTAGGAACGACTTGGCCTATATTTAAAGATCCAAAACCATTGAAATTTCCAATGATTTTATTGACATCTTGTGCTCCTATGCTCACGTTTCCGCTTGGAAAAAACTCTCCTCTGGTTTCTCGAGGTCGATCACCTATACCAAAAGAAATTCCAGTTTCAGTGATAGCGCTTCTGTTTACCTCTAGAATCATTACTTCAATTAGAATAACTGGAACCGGCTGATCAATTGTTTTTACAAACTTTTTAAAGCGTTCGACCTTGACTCCAGGACCATTGACAATAAAACTATTGAGTTCCACATCAATTTTGACATCTATTCCTTCTAAAATTTCATCGGGAATAATATCGGTAATATCTCTTAAGTTGGATTCCTCTTGGCTGAGCCCTTGGCTTGTTGATCCTGTGTTGCGGGTGTTGGTTTGTGGAAAAGATGAATAGAAATTAGTAGGATTGGTGTTAAAAAAATTCCTTCCTGCTCTTCGCTGTCCTCCACCTGAGGGGTTTTCTAAGAGCTGAACCGAGCGGTGCATCATCCAAATACGCTCCACTTGTTTCAGCGAAAGCTGATCTTCTAATCCAAAATAATAGACATTACCTTCTTTTTTGTAAGTGAATTGAGCTCTAGTAGTTCCTTGGTTATTGCGATTATTATTTGACTGAGTACTACTTGGTTCTGCACTTTGGAAAATTTTATCCAATAAAAGATCGAACTCAATATTCTCTGCTGAAACGCTTACCAAACCTGCATCATCCAATGGGGTAGCGGTGAAAACATCAAGATTTAAATCATCTGAGATGGCATAAATTACATCTGAAACATTTACGTTAGTAAAATCAACATCAACAACTCTTTTGGTTGTGTCAACAATTTGATAGAAAAAATTGGAACCGCCGGGCTGACCTCTTCTGACTTTACTAGTATTCTCTCCTGTTGCCACTTCCAAACTGGGCCTAAATGTATAAAAACCGTCTCTTGATTTTTCAAGGATTAGATCATTGGAAATCGCGAGTTTTTCCATGGCCAGATCAAAAGGTACATCATTGAGATAAATACTCAGAGGCTTGTTTGCGATCTCGGGACTAAAAAGTAGGTTTCTACCTGATAAATCCATAATCTTCCGAAATACATCGCTAAGCCTATTTGATTTTAAATCGAGAATGATATTTTTTGAAGCCGGATCAAAACTTACTTTGATCTCTTTTTTTGCCTCCTCTATTGGTGGAGGAATATATTTTTTGAAGGATAATATATTGCCCGTAAAATCAATATCTATATTGTATTCTTTGACCAAAAATATGAGAACGTCAGATACTACTACATCAGAAAAATTATTTATAATGCTAATGGACCCAAGCTCGGGAGAGACGTTAAAGTTAAGACTATGAATTTCAGAAATGGCCAAAAGAAAATTAGACAGACTTGTTTGACTGATAGTGATATTCAGTGTTTCATTAAGACCAGGCACCTCATTTGAAAGCTGGGCAATCTTATCTTGAATATTTTGTAGGTCAGAGCGCTTCTCTTGTGCGCTAAGCGGCATTAAAAAGCAAAGTAATAGTAGTAAACAACAAGTCTTTTTCCCCATCTATGGTTAGTTCTTTAAAAGAGTATATACTTCATCAATTGAGGTGACTCCCTTTTTAATAAGTTCTATGGCATTGCTTTTAAGAGTAGCTAATCCCTGGTCCGCAATATACTGATCTATTTGTAATTCATTGCGATTTATAGCTGCTTGTAATTCTCTTGTGATCGAAATAATTTCATAGAGTGCCTTACGTCCTTGATATCCAGTAAAATGACACTCATTGCATCCCACGGGAACAAAGTGAGTGGTGATTTCGGATACTTTTTCGAAAGAGTCGGGAAAGAGTAATTTTTCAGCTTTTTCTTCTCTTTTGCAGGTTGAACATAATTTTCTCACTAGCCGTTGCGCCACACTCATCGTTAAGGTACTGGCAAGTAAGTAAGAAGGTATTCCCATATTAATAAGCCTTGAGATGGTAGCCCAAGCCGAATTGGTGTGAATCGTTGAGAGAACTAAGTGGCCGGTAAGAGCTGCTTTGATAGCCATTTCAGCCGTTTTTTCATCGCGAATCTCACCTACCATAATGATATCTGGGTCCTGACGTAGAAACGTCCGCAAAGTCTTAGGAAAATCAAGTCCAATATCTTCCTTTAATTGTACCTGATTAATCCCTTTGAGTTTGTATTCAATGGGATCTTCTATAGTTAAAATATTATTTTGCTCCTTATTTAAAAGTTTTAAGGTTCCATATAGTGTGGTGGTCTTACCCGATCCTGTTGGTCCAGAAATTAAGATAATCCCCTGAGGCTCTCGTATTCCTTCCAGATACATTTCGAGGGCTTCTTTTTCAAAACCTAGTTCTTCAAGTGCAACATGTTCAGCATCCCGTTTTAAAAGACGTAGCACTAGTTTTTCCCCATAGAGCGTTGGAATAGTAGACACTCTAATATCTAATCCTTCGTCTGCATTACTTCTTGAGATTCTACCATCTTGCGGCAAACGCTTTTGAGAGATATCTAGTCCGGCTTCAATTTTTATTTTATTGATTAATTGTGGGTATTCTTGTTTTGAAAGGTGATACTGCTCTTTTAATTTTCCGTCGATTCTAAAACGTACCCGGCACTGATCTTCATAGGGTTCTAAGTGAATATCACTACTACTGAAATCTTTTGCGGTCCGTAGTAGCTGTTCTAGGAATTTATCTTTAGATAGGTCATTTGAAACTCGGGTTGTGCTACGATAGTTAAATGATAATAGGGAGTTAAGCTTTTCAGAGCTTTCCAATTTAATTTCAACTGGAAATGGGAGGATAATTGATAATTGCTGGGAAAGCTTTTGTCCTTGCTTTGAGTCAGATAGAAAAATTACAGTACCATCTTCTTTTTTCTTGTGAGGGATAATGCGATACCCAAATGCCTGATTAGAGGTTATGAGTTGTTTGAGTTGAACCGGGACTTCTAACGCTTTCATTTAAATTAGATAGATTTTTTCATATAAACCCGTCCAGTGGACAAGGTAAACCATTAGCAGAAATAAAGACATACTCCCTGCCAGTGGAATGGTAGGAATATGTTTGGTGTTTACCCTTTTTAAAATTTGATGAAAAATAATGGTAAACAAAATTGAAAATACAAAGAAATTCAAAAAGGTTACGGTTGGAAAGAGCATTGCAAAGGCAAAAAAGAACAATATATCGCCAAGTCCAATCATTTGAAAAAAAGTTCTTTTGCGGCTAACTGCTCTTCCGATTAAAAATAATACACCTAAAATACAAACTATAATTCCAGCATTTATGGCGAGGCTGTAGAGATAGTACTCCAAAACGGACATGCTTCTATAAAATAAATAGGAGCCAAAAGTGGCCACTATTGGAAATAAAAAAGCCCATACCCTCCGATCTTTAATATCTTGAAAGATGATCAAAATTAGTGCGATGGCAAGGATAATTTTTACGGTAACAATCAATCTTTTATCACTTCCTTTGGATTTCCATTTTGATCAATTTCCCAAACATTCATGATGCCATCTCCATCAAAATCAACTACGGCTTCAGCACGTGCTTTAAATTCACCTGTACCTGCTGATATTACTTCATAGCGATAGTTAGCCGTGCCGCCATTATTAACGGTAGTTGGTGGTACAAAATCAATCTGAGAAAACTCCATGGAATATGAAGAATTTAAATATCGGTACTGGGTCTGGAGATTGGAGATATGCTTTAATTGAATCTTTGCTTCCTGCGCCTTGGTTTTTGAAATCAGTGGCATAAACTGGGGAAGAGCAATAAGCAGTAGAATACCAATAATGGCTAACACCATCAGCATTTCATTCAATGTAAAGGCAGCAACTTTCTTAAATTTCATACCGCAAGTAAAATAATTGCATTTGGCTCAAATGTAATTAATTTTCTGTTAGTCTGAGGATGTCAGTTGTTAACAGATAATATTAGTATTTGAATGAAAGACTAACTATTATAAAATATTGGTAGTTATCAATTGAAACCTTATTTTAACGCAAAATTTAATGTGCTTTTGAAAAATATTCTTCTCTTTCTAAGTCTAGTTTGCTTTGTCAGTTGTTCTAGCCTCAAATATAAATCAAGCAAAGAGGTAAAATTGCCATCACTTACTACCATAGGTAATTTTGAGAACTATTTGTTACAAGATTATGAGGATCCTCTGACGATGCTTAAATCAGCTGATCCTGTTCGCTTAAAGGCAGAACGTGTTAGAGTTACTGAAACTTTAAATTTTTTAAAAAACAATGATCAAAGAATTAAGGATAGTATTGTGCTGTCCCTAACCATTATTGATAAAATTGCCTTACTAGAGGCTATCAATAATGATAAAACGCTACTAAACTATTTGCAAAATAGTAAGCGACATGAAATTGTGCATCAAGTAACCGTGAATATATCTTCTCAAATGAGAGAAAATTTTCTTGAAGCTGAAGATCTTTTCTTATCCCTTGAGCAAGGGAAGGCTATGATAGAAATTCAAAATGGAGCGGAAAAAAACCGTATTCATCTTTCAGAGCTAGCTGTCTTGGATTTTCAAACCCTCTCTTTTTGTTGGGGAACACCAAAGGGGTATAAGGTGGTAGTTATGAACCTTATTTCAGAAAATATGGAGTGTTCTAGTGGCTCTTATTCCAACTACAAACGAGCAAAGAAGAAAACAAAATTTGATTTTTAATGAAACAGTCTTTATTAAACGCTCTTGGAAGTCTCATTATTATTTGTTTTCTCTCCTGCGAGGAAGAGGGCGGATTACTCTTTGAATCAGATATTTCTGAGCAGAATGTGAGCCTAATTGCACCTGGTGAGGGTACTTCTGTACCAGAAGGCACTATCTTTTTTGATTGGGAGGCTATTGATGATGCGAGCACCTACGAGGTGCAAGTTGCCAGACCTGACTTTGAAAATACCGAGCAACTGCTCTACAATTTTGAAGATTCACTAAATACCGCACAATTGTCTCTTAATATTGGTGAGTATGCTTGGCGGGTGCGGGCAAAGAATAGCGGATATCAAACCGAATATACAACAGCCTCTTTTAGTGTAGTACCCGTAGAGAGTTTTTCTGATTATAATATTTTACTTATCTCTCCAGAAAATGGACTGATCACAAATAGCGCCTCACAAGAGCTCTCTTGGCAAGAAATACCTGATGCTGCCCAGTACAGAATACAAGTCTTGGAAGGAGCAATACTCTTAAGTGAAGACACAAGTGAGAATACTTCCTTTGATATTAACTTCCCTGAAGGAAATCTTACTTGGCAGGTTAGAGCAGAGAATGGCACCGAAAGTACCTTCTACTCTACAAGAGATATTTTAGTAGATACAACCCCACCTAATACTCCAAGCCTAACAAGTCCAATGGACGGGGAAACGGTCATTCTTTCACAGGTTTCATTTGAGTGGACAAGAGAAGAACTAGAAGGAAGCGCCGAATTTGATAGCATTTATATCTATCAAGACAAAAATTTAGAAGAGCTGGTAGAAAAACAAGAAGCTATTTCACCTTATGAGACCCCACTTGATAACGACACTTACTTTTGGCTGGTACGATCTTTTGACCAGGCAAACAATAATAGTTCGAACAGCACTGTATTTGAAGTTACTGTAGATAATTAATGCTTAAAAACAAAAAGAACATACGATATTTATTGCCGCTGGTAGTCATTATTTGGGGATATCTATTCTATCAAATCTATGATGCTTTATATGCTGATACTCCAACAATGCCGGTCATTAATAATACAACTGCTTTCGCTCCTGCCAGAGAGCAACAGGGGTTTGAATTTGAACTTTTACCCTTAGAAGAAGATCCCTTTTTGGGATCTATTTATAAAAAAGACAAAGCGTCTTCTCCTGTCCCAAAAGTCTTTAACAATAATTCAACTACCCCTTGGCCCGTGATCGTATTTCATGGACTGGTTTCAGATGGAAAGCAAAAACACAATGTCTATGTGATTTCAATTAATTCAGTACAATATCTTTTAAAAAAGGGGCAAGAGTCTAAAGGAGTAACTTTAGTGAGAGGGAATAGTGATTCTGTTTTTTTAAAATTTAAGGGCAACACAAAAGAATTCCCAAGAATCTGATGCGACTATTGAAACTTAAAGCATCGGCCCTTCAATTTGCCATTTTAGTATCGGTGATCATAGCCCTCATGCTTGCCAGTTTTTTAACGCTGACGAAAACACAGCGCTTTTTTGAAGTTCAGTCGGATATTTTTTTATCTGTTATTACCGCTTCAAGAGAAGGTGTTAACTATAGCCTGCAAAAACAAATAGAAATCAGTGATTCCCTAGCTCTTGAAATTGATAATATTCCAACAACTATTAAAAAAGCTTATTGGGGAAGCTACGAACTTATCTCAGCTGAAAGTAAGTTGAAAACAAAGTTATTTGTTTCTAAAGCACTTATTGGGACCAGTGCAAAGAAAAATAAGATTGCATTACAATTTGGAAATACTGACTTACCGCTTGTCTTAGTAGGAGATACTAAAATTGTAGGAGATGTCAAAGTATCTTCAAAAGGGGTCAAGTCAGGTGTTATTGCTGGAACCTATTTTAATGGAGATATGCTTATAGAGGGCAACATCCTAACAAACTCTTTTGGACTTCCAAAGCTCAGCGAAGGGTTTAGTGACTATTTAGAAAATGCTTTAGCGTTTATCCCGGTTTCAAAAGATGTGGTATTTGACTCGGAAGATATTTATACAAATTCCTTTTTAGAGCCTACTGCTTATCGTTATAGTAAAAATAAAATTATGCTAACCCAAGAGCTTACAGGCAACATCATTATAAAAAGCGAGGATGAAATTATTATAAACAAGTATGCCAAACTTCAAGATGTGCTAGTAATAGCCCCAAAAGTTACCATAGAAGAAGGGTTTAGTGACAACATCCACATTATTGCAAGCGAAGAAATTATTATCGAAGAAAATGTCGCGTTAACTTACCCCTCTTCAGTGGTTGTAAAATATAGACAGAAAGAAGTCGCGCCTTCAGATACTCCTCCAAATAGTCCTATTGAGATATCCAAAGGCTCCAGTATTCAAGGTAATGTGATGTTTTTAGCAGAAGAATTACCCGAGAATTATTCTGATTCAAGCATATTATTAGAAAAAGAGGCAGCAATTACAGGCTCTATATTTTGCGAGGGAAATACAGTGTTAAAGGGTGTAGTAAGGGGCAGCGTTTTTACTCAAAAGTTTTTGGTAAACGCAGAAGGTTCAAGATATATCAACCATATATTTGGTGGGGAAATTCGCTCCAACAAACTCCCTAAATCTTTTGGAGGACTTCCCCTTAAAAGAGCATCAAAAGAGATTGCACAGTGGATGTACTAAAAAAGATAAAAGCCGCATCCCTTGCTGAGACCCTAGTGGCCTCCGTGATTGTGATGATCGTTTTTATAATTGCCAGTTTGAGTGTAAATAATGTCTTTGGAACTATGGTACAATCTGATGATTTTAAACTGCAAAACAGAATTCGAGAACTTCAGTATCTAGCAAAGCATAACCAGCTCGATATACCATTTTATGAGACAACTACAAGATGGGATATCGCTATCGAACACGAAGGAAATTTGCTTGTAATCAATACCGTTCATTTACCCTCGGAGAATACGAAAAAAACGATCCTATCCAATGAGACTAACTAAACTTTCTTCTTTTACCTTAACGGAGCTTTTAGTGGGACTCGCCATAGCAAGTCTGGTAGTAACAATGGGTTATATGGTGTTGAATCTTTTTGGAAAAAATATTGTAAGCATTAGTGGGAACTACGATAATAATGCCAATGTGCGATTGTTAGAGCAGCAGCTTTGGACAGACTTCAATAGATTTCCCAAAGCCACAGCAAACACAAAACTAGAAGAGTTAACTTTTAAAAGTTCGATAGATTCTGTGGTCTACAAAATAGAAACACCTTTTTTGTTTAGAGAAAAAGACACGCTCTTTAGTGATGTAAGAGCGATAGAATTTTTTCTAAAGGGTAATGATGTAGAAAGCGGTATCATTGATGCGGTAAAGCTATCCTTTGGAGAAGAGCGCGATAGCATGTTCGTTTTTTTAAGCAAACGATTAGACTCACAAACCTTGATGGCTCATGGGAATTAAGCCGCGGCAACATAGCGATGTTTCTCAAAAACAAAAAGGAAATCCTTCTGAGAGTATTTGGAACCGTGAGATCACCCTCTTTGGAAGCTCCTTTAATAGCGGCGCAAAGGAAGATTTTTATTCTGAGCTGAGTATTTTACTCTCTTCCGGTATTGATCTTCGAGAATCACTAGAACTTATTGTCTCCACTCAAAAAAAGAAAAAAGCAGAAAGTCTAATTGGGCGAATCTCGGAAAATGTTATTGGAGGACAATCACTCTCAATGGCAATGCAAAATGAAAAAGTATTTTCTACCTACGAGGTAAAGGCTATTGAAATTGGAGAGCAAACCGGACAGCTAACCGAAATTACTGAAGAATTGCGTGGTTATTTCCAGCGCAAAAATGATCTTAGAAGACAATTGATTTCTTCCCTTACCTATCCAGTTATTGTGCTTTTTATGGCCGTACTAGTTCTGCTTTTTATGCTTAGCTATGTGGTACCTCTCTTTGAGCAAACATTTGAGCAAAACAGGGTTGAGTTGCCATGGTTGACTCAAAAAATAGTAGGACTTTCTCACTTTTTCTCAGATTATGGTTGGATTGTTCTCATTGTATTTCTTGTAATATTTATCTTTTTTAGAAGTATTTCTAAGCAAGACTGGTTTAGGAAATTCTTGGGAACATTTCAACTTTGGCTTCCAGGTCTTGGCAAGAATATTAAAAGAGTCTATTTAATTCAGTTCACTCAGGCTATGTCATTGCTTACCAGTGCTAAAATCCCCCTTGTGAGCGCATTACATCTAACCAAAGAGATGATTCAGTTCTATCCACTTCAGTATTCACTTGAGCGAATTGAAAAGGATGTTATTGGGGGTACCCCTATATACGAAGCATTTAGTGAACATTCACTGTATGATGCTAAAATGATTGCCCTTTTAAAGGTCGCTGAACAGACTAATAAAACAGAAGTAGTCTTTCAAAAGCTCTACGAACGATATAGCGTGGAATTAGCTCATAAGGGAAATCTTATCAGTAACTTTTTTAATTTATTGCTTACCCTATTTGTAGGACTTATTGTAGGTGTCGTGATCATTGCGATGTATCTGCCAATGTTTAAAATGAGTAGTATCATAGGATAGTTAACATTTATTTAATGAACATATTATGTATCTGTTTATGAGTTTATTACAGTTTAAAAAATTGAATTGTTAAAAACTCCCATTGCAAGTGTTAAATTTTTTAACTTATATTTAGGCACTACCAATTTTTTAACTATTTATCCTATCTTAAATGAGGCATATTTTCTTTCTTGCGGTTATTGTTATATCTATCATAAACCCAAGTTTTTCTCAAAGTGAAATTCCACTAGAACTACCGTCAATCACACCTAAGTCTCCCGAAGCAGCCTCTATGGGCATGCTGAACAATGTTCCTATCAACCCAGCTACAGGTCAAATGTCCTATACTGTTCCGATCCACACTATCAGTGTGGATGGAAATCAATGGCCAATTTCATTGCAATATAATTATGGTGGCTTTATCCTAGAAAAGGGACCTTCTATGGCAGGGTGGGGGTGGAATTTAAATGCTTACGGCACTATTACTAGAGAAGTTCGTGGGTTACCTGATTGGCATCCCTATGGCTATATGAGAAATAGTAATGTAAGGAATATGGTGCAAACCTATGTTCATGCCCCTTATACCATGGATATTCACGATTTTTTAAAATTTGCAGATAATCCTACTAGAGATTCAGAGTTAGATAAATATTCAGTAAATATTGGAGGAATGAGTTTCTCATTTAAACTTCGATATGATAATAATGGTGATGTAGTTCCTTATTTCTTATCGAAGCATAATCATAAAGTAGAAGTTACTCTAAAGAGTTATCCAAGTTTACAAGTAGAATCATTTATTGTTACTGATGATAAAGGTATAAAATACTATTTTTTCGATACAGATAGTGAGGGACCAACGAATGTTCAGCCTGAAGATCCATATTCAGCTGATAGAACTACGGCATGGATGCTTTCTAAGGTTGAATATTTGAATAATCAGCAAATTATTTTTAACTACGAAAAAAAAACATTATTTACTTATAATTTTTCTGCTACCGGTGTGGCTTATGAAAACGACATTGCGCAAGGCGCACCTGGCGAGGGTGCTATTATATATTCTGCTGGCTATAGTGATGCCAATTTGGTGTCTCAAGTTGACAGGAGAATACTTAAATCAATAACCTTTCCAAAAGGAAAACTAGAATTTTCTACAATTGATAGAAACGATGGAAGTGTTACATGGCAATTATTTGATCAAATTTTATTAAAAGACCACACGACTGACCTAGTAAATACCTTTGATTTAGATTACACGGGCAATAGAGATGCACTTACTAAAATTGATAAAAATGGAGAACTTTACTTTGGATTTGAATATTTCGGGGTTGGAAACAATCCTGGTTTCGTTCCTGATTTTTTTCACTCACCTACCGATAAACCGTTAGATCAAGACTTTTACAAGTTTTACAATGGAGCAAACAATGAAAAAGCTATAGATCTTGGTGGTTTTGATATTCAGGCAAATAAGGAAATTTCATTTTTTATGGCTAGGATTGGCGCCATGAATAAGATTATTTATCCTACAGGAGGATACTCCACCATTACATATGGACAAAATCAGATTAAAAAATTATATACAGAGTCAAATAGCTTCCCAGGCTTTAACAAGGAAGTGCCTTTAGAAATACATCCAAGGATTATGCAATCTAATAATGACCCAAATAGACATAATTCCGTAACGTTTACAATTAATTATCCAGTAAGAGCAGCATTAAGCCATGAAGTCAAGGGGGATATAGATGGTAACTACATAAAGGCATTGATTACTGGCGGTGAGGCAATAAATCCAGCTTGCTATACGAGTGGGGTCATATTTAATAATTGGTATCCGTATGTAATCAATGATGCCAGATCAAAGATGAGGCCACCAAACCCTGCAGATCCTGGACCATGTGATCCCTATTATCCCTATCCGCTTACACCAGTATATTTTTCAATGGAAATTGGCCCTGAAAATTGTCCATGGTATCCCCAAACAGATGATTTTTCTCAGGCAATGGGGTGCACAAGTAATTATAGTGTATGGCAACGCGGAAATTCAGGAGGTCATTTTTATTTATCACCTGGAACTTATACTATGATGCTCACAACTAGAACTACTCCTGAAGTTCCTGAGACTTCCACATTTTCTACCGGCGAGATTGACGCATGGATCAAACTAGATTATTATGACCCCGATCCTAATGGCAATGGAGACCCCGGAAATTTATATGTCAATCATGATGTAGGAGGAATACGAGTAGAGAAAATTACCCATAATCCAATTCAAGGCGCGCCCTACTCAACATTTTACGATTACAATGATAATGAAGGGTTCTCGACTGCTGTAGAGAATCAAGTTCCATATACGGCTGATACTTTTGATCTTACTGTTGTTGTTCCTGATGGTGGGTCTGCAACGATTTATGATAGTGTATCTTACGTGCATAAACTAAACACTTTTGGATCATTGGAAGCGGCAAATGGAGTTCCAGTATATTATAAAAAAATTAAAAAATATACTGCTGTAGATTATGAGTTTGTGCCTTTAGATCCGGGTCGGTCATTTACGGAAACGCCATTGCAAGGTGATTTAAACCCAGATGGCTCTCCAGTATTTAGAAATAAGACACCCTTAGGTGAATGGCCTCCAATCGTAATCATCGATGGCAATCCAGGACAAATATTTACTAGCTATCCAGAAGGTTATTCTTTATTAGAGTTTAATGAACCGATGCAAGATGTTTCATATCAATACCCAATGGTGCCTAGGCATCTCGATAAAAGCGGGGCACGAATGATTGAAGAATCTCAATATAATAATGAAGATCAATTAATCTCTTCAAATACCAATGAGTATTTTACTCTGCGTCATGATTTAGATGCTAGCAGTCATGGTGAATATGACAATAGTTCAGACCACCCGTGGAGTTTTAAAATAGCGCTTTCAGCTAATAGATGGGTAGATTTCGTAAACAACTGTTATGAGCTAAATCAACTATGTCAAGATAATATCAAAGGACTATATACATTCAAGAAATATAAAGAAATAGTTTTAGACCAGAGAATTGATAAAATTACTAGTTTAAATGATGGAATATTATCTATAACGGAATTTGATCGGGATCCAAACTATTTTTACAATAATAAGAAAACGGTCATCACAGCCGAAGGAGATATTATCGAGACATTCTTTGATTTTCCCATGGATTATCCAACTGACCCTAATTACCAAGGAATGTTGGCAGTGAACAAGATGAGTATACCTGTTTCAATAGAGACTGTTAAGAATAGTAACCTACTCTCAAAACAAAAATCGGAATATTCATTTGGTTCATTGGGATACAAACCAAACACAGTGTTGTCCTCTAAAGGAAACAACTCTCTTGAACCCCGTTTATACTATGACTCTTATGATAGTAATGGTAATGTAACTCAAGTACGAAAGAAAGACGGCGTCTACATCTCATATCTTTATGGATATGGTCACAATTATCCCGTAGCAGAAATTGTAGGAGCCAGTAGAGCACAGGTTTTATCAGCTCTATCCCAAGCGAATTATGATTACAATCTCTTATTTCAATCTTTAACAGGAAGCTCATTAAGAAATGCTTTAAATGAAATGAAAGCATTTCTTTCGCAGGAAGCTCATACAACCTTTTATACATACAAACCCCTAATTGGGTTAGAAAGCAAAACTGATACTAGAGGCTACACCCACTATTATCATTACGACTCTCAGAACCGTTTGGAAAAAATCACGGATGAAGACAATAATATTGTCGAGGAATATGAATATAATTTATTAAACGGAAACTAAAAAGAATATGAAAAATGCAATAGTATTAGCCGCAATTATGTTTCCGTTTTTTGTTATAGCACAAAGCACAGATAAAAACTATATCAAAAAAACTGTGTATCAAATACCCACTACTTCCGGAGCAGTAACTGAAGACGAAAAACTTACTTCCATAAACTATCTTGATGGCCTAGGAAGGTCTATCGAACTAATCTCTATGCAAGCAGGAGGAAATAGGGAAAATATTATTAATTACAGTGAGTATGATTATTCGGGGACCCCTTCAAGGAAATATTTGCCCCTAGCTGCTGGAGGTGCGTTTTCATTTGATTCATCTGCTGATTATATTGAAATAGACACTTTAAAACATGAATTGTTTTCTTTCTATGATTCAGCAAAGTATGACAACACGCCAAATCCTTATAGTGAAAATAGATATGAGGCGTCTCCTAGAATGAATGTCCTAGAAACAGGTGCTCCTGGTTCCCACTGGGCATTAGATCCTGAGGAAGATGATGACCATACCATAAAAATGTCTTACGGGAAAAACTATGATGATGATGTTTATAATTTTTCTGTATCCTTAACAGGAAATAACCTCTATATTCCTTCATTAAACTACGATGGGCTTTACCCCGATGGTGTTCTCTATAAAACTGTGACCAAAGATGAGAATTGGCAACCGGGGAATGGAACTCGCTATAATACTGAAGAGTATAAAAATAGCTTTGGACAGATCGTCCTTAAGCGTAATTTCGTTTCAGGAGGTCAAAGCGGAATTCCCGTTGACACATATTATGTTTATGATGATTATGGGAATTTAACCTATGTGCTCTCTCCTGAAGCTTCTTCCAAAATTATCTCTGGTGGGAATTTAGTTACTAATAGTCAACAAATTATTGATGGCTTAGGTTATCAATATATCTACGACAAAAGAAATAGATTAAGAGAGAAAAGGATTCCGGGTAAAGGGTGGGAGTCTATTTTATATAATAATTTAGACCAACCTATACTTACGCAAGATGAAGAATTGGCTAGTGATAATAAATGGTTGTTTACAAAATATGACAAATTTGGAAGAGTTGCTTATACCGGATTGGTCGAGCTACAGTCCTCTAAATCAACTCTTGAGCAAGAGGTGTTAAATACTACAAATTATTGGGAGACGCGTACTTCGACTCCAAATTCAATAGATGATAAGAATATTTATTATACTTATAATGCTTACCCCACAAATATTGAAGATTTTGAATTATTGACTATAAATTACTACGATGATTATAATGTGGATGTAGGCAACCTACCAAGTATTCCTACTAGCATTTATGGACAAAGTATTACAGGGGAGGTTAGCTCTCTACCTACGGTTTCACACGTAAGGGTTTTGGAGACATCTGAATGGGTGATTTCAGCTACTGCCTATGACCAAAAAGGAAGGTCAATCTATACATCATCCGAGAACGAATATTTAAATTCAGTTGATATCGTAGAATCGCTTCTCGATTATTTAGGTAAACCAATAGAGGTGAAAACCACACATCAAAAAGATTCTAACCCACCAATTACCACAATAGATTATTTTCATTACGATCATCAAGGTAGATTAATTTCTCATGATCAAAAAATCGATGACGAACCTGTACAACTTATAACAGAAAACTATTATGATGAACTTGGTCAATTAGTTCGTAAAGATGTGGGTGGAGAAACATTTATTGATGGTTATACTGAGATCACTTATGCCAACGTATCATTTGACGGAGAAATAACTAAGGATAATGGAACAAGTAATAATTGGGATTCTGGTTTAAAGACGAAAGGTGAAATAACAGCTGATGGAGGTATACGTTTTAGACCTACCCACGATTTAAATAGACATTATCGAGTTGGTCTTGTTGTTACAGGAAACGCAAACCCCACATGGGAAGATTTCGACTTTAGCGTTTTTATAAGAGGAAATGGAAGTGTAGATATTGAATATGGCTCTCAAATATACCATGGAGTTGAAACCTACGATTCAAATGATATTTTTTCAATTGAGAGAGTAGGTAATATTATATATTTCAGAAAGAATGACAATCCAGTAGAAATCGCTAGTTATACTTTTAACAATACCGATGTTCTAGTTGGAAAAGTGGGATTATACTCATATAATTCTGCAGTTTCAGAATTAGAGCTATTTGGAGACCATATAGACAAAAAACTTCAGAAAATAGATTATAAGTATAATGTTCGCGGCTGGCTTACTGAAATTAATGATATTGAATTTTCAGGATTTGTAAACCCTGATTTATTTAACTTCAAAATTAATTACACATCAGTAGAAGGAACAGCAAGCAGCTATGTCAATCCACTTTACAATGGAAATATTGCTCAAACGATTTGGCGCACTAACAACGACGATGATGATAAACACACTTATGGCTATAACTATGACGGATTAAATAGATTAACGCGCGCTGTTAGTTATAAAGGAGAGAATCTAACTATTGGAGATAATCACGCTGTTGACTTAATACAATATGATCTTAATGGAAATATCTATAGTTTGGAACGAAGAGGATATAATCAAAACACAGGAGGATTTTCCCAATGGGATGATTTAAACTATGACTATGCTCCGAATAGCAACCAACTTGTAAAGGTTACAGACATTTCTACTAGCCAGACTAAGGATGAGGGCTTTAAGGATGTTACATTCCTTGCAGATGACTATACATACGATAGCAATGGTAACTTAATTTCTGATTTGAATAAAGGTATTTCCTCAATAGAATACAATTATTTAAACTTGCCTAGGAAGGTTACTTTTAATAGTAATGATCCAGAGAGCAGCGGAAATAAAGAAGGCATTATATACGTTTACGATGCTAGCGGTGTAAAAATAGAAAAGCAAGTATTTAACTTGACAGATCCAATAAAAAAAATTGAGTACGCGGGAATTTACATGTATGAATCTGACACTCAAGGCGAAATGAGATTAAAATTCTTTGCCCATCCAGAAGGTTATGTTATGCCAGTTGCAGGAACCTCTGGCTCCACAAAAGGTTTTAATATTGGATCTGCTCACACAACATATAGTGGTTATGAGTATGTTTTTCAGTATAGAGATCACTTAGGAAATATTCGACTTTCGTATACAGATGCTAACCTTGATGGATCAATTGATCCAAGATCGGAAATTATGGAGGAAAATAATTACTATCCTTTTGGATTACATCATAAGGGATATAATAATGCCATCAACGGAATTGAAAATAATTATAAAACTTTCCAAAGTCGGGAGTTACACGAAGACCTTGGGTTAGGATGGATTGAATTCAAGTATAGAATGCATGACCCTACAATTGGACGCTTTCTACAAATTGACCCAGTAGCAGAAAGGTATGAATATAATGGTGTTTATAACTTTTCTGAAAACAGGGTTATCGATGGGATTGATTTAGAAGGGCTTGAATATGTAACTGTTAGGCATTATATGTTAGGAGATAAAGAAATGAAAAGAAATAACATTCTATATTATACTCAAACTAACGAAGAAATAAATTCTGTTGGAGGAACACCTAGAGGAATTTTTAGGGCAGCTTCTTCTGGACCTGATGAGACTAGTGGTGTTAAGCATGAATATATCGATATTAACACAGGGAAGCAAGTTAAGGATCCAATATGGGAGCAGAGGCAGAATACCACGGAATCATCATTGCAATATCATGGATTATATTCTGGAGCAGGTAGTATTACTGATGGGAACGGTAATTATGATTTTTCATTCCAACCAATAGATTGGAATGATGCAATCGCTAAGAGACACGATCAAGATTACTATAATGCTACAGATGGTTACGCTAATTATCAGGGCTATATCGAAGATATACGAACATACCAAGCAGATGTCGATATGGTAGATAGGTTAAAAAGTTACAAGAATCAACGATTAAATCCATTTAAAGAGGTTAATGTGTCTGGTGTAGAAAAACCGTTTCGCACATCCTGGTCATGGGAATCCGGAGATGCTAGTGATGGGCAAATATTTGTAATATCTGCTCTAAGGGATTACAAGGCTTGGAAAATAAATAATAATTACAGTAGTCAAGACTCATTTGAAACCATAGGGAGTCAGCTGAGAGAAGATAATTTAATGCTATGGGCTATTATATATATTCTTAATCAATCGAGAAACTCTAGTTCAGAATAAGTCATGAAAAATTTTGCAATATTATTATTTTTTGGTTTTTTAATAACTGGATGCTATTTTTTTGAAAAAAAAGAAATAGTTATTACGAATGAGTACATCATCAATGAGAATTGGATCAATAATCATAACGGAATTTTGATAGAAAGGATGAAGATTAAGGAAGACAGTAGATTAGACGTGTTAAGCTCAGATTTTGATAATGGTGGTGTTAACAATTGGAATATTGTTAATAAATTAGAGCCAGATAGCTCATTTGTATATAGTTATAATGTTGGTTCAGTTTATGAACCATCAAAGTCCTTATCTAAATTATCCGATAAGAAGTTGTACTTTAATAAACCCAATGAGAGTCTATGGGTAAAAGGAAAGACTTCAGGAGATACAGTAGAAACTATTGGAAAACTAAAGAATGATACTTGGTATAGATTTTCTGAATTAACACCAATCACGAAATTTTTTGTATTTATTTACGTAGATAAAAATGGAAGGACACACAGATATGATCAAGATTTATCTAATTATTAGTTTATAAAGTAATTACAGAAACCACCTGAGTGGCCTTTTTTAATGAGTGAGCCTTTTGGTTTATGTATCATGCATTAAGGCATTGAATATATTGGTATAAATAGTCTAGTACTCCTATGGAAACCTTTGTTCTCAGGGATTCGGTTGAGCATTTCGTCTCCAGAACATCGAAGCTTTCATCTTCGAAAACCAAGCTATCAAAGGGAAAACCACAAAAACAGTGTAATCATTTTGGCGTTACCAATGGATGGTCCAGCTTCATCAATTTGGTACTTGCAAATCGTTTCAATTAAATTGCCCTCATGTCAGGCTGCTTCAACCTACAATTAATTCTTCTTTTTCCTAATCTCGTAATTTTCTGTTCCATTACAAAAAAAGAACCAAACTCATTATTCATATCCACTTGCGACCAGCTTTAGGTATAACGAAGCTCTGTGATTTTTCTGTGTATAACGAAAAGTATTCATTATACAATAGTGGTTACCAATGAGAACAAATTAATGGACCCATTGCAAACGGTATTTCTGCTGTCGCCATCACTGACCATCACAAAACTGAATTAGAAAGAATTAATGCTCTACAAGTGCTCTCTGAAAATGAGGGTTTGACCATCCTGCCAAGAATTGAACTTTTATCAGCAGCTCGTGGAAACGAAACCAATCATTTCATTGGGATTTTTGATGACGAATTTGACATTGACTATATCTGGTACCAAATAAAAAACAGAACTTCTATAAATGATATTGAAGGCGAGCAAAAGAAAATCAATTAAGTGTATTGCGACCTTGCCGATACGGTAAAACTGATTAAGAAATCGAAAAGGGGTTTGAGAGATTAAAATAGGTAGTATTCTAAATTGTATAAAAACAACTATATTTACAATTCTCACCGTTGATAATTTTTGCATAAGCTACTATCATTAATGAAAGATTTTTTTATTCATATAACTGATATTGTAAGATTAGTATGTCTAAATTCGAGTCCATAACAAAGATTTATGTTTAAGTATTTTTTATTGAGCTAGCTGATATTTAGGTTTTTATAGTTCGTAATTAATAGGATATACAATCAGGTTTAGGGGGCACAATGATCAATGATACACAAAACAACACATCTCAAACTCGGTGGTTTTATCAAATAAAAATATTGCACTAAGAGCTTTCAACGAGAACGACATCGATCAATTATACGCTCTGTTGTTAAGCAGTAGGGCTTATGAGACCACTACTCTGTTTTGGCACCCTTGGAGTTTAACAGATGTCAAAAACTATATCGAATCGTCCGCAGTTGATAGTGGATAACAAATCATTTTTGTTTCAAAAATAGAAGATATCGTAAAGGAAAACCATTTGTTTTATTGTCGTTTTGACATTGATTTTAGCAAGATAATCGGCACTACCACAAAAATTGTCGACCACAGGGTACGTTGGATTGAGGCGCGACCAAACAAAAAGAAAAAGCATATTGAGGACTGTCCAAGCGGATTTATAAACCCAAATGATCTTCCCTCAGAAAATTAATGCTATGAATGAAAAATTAAAGGAATACAGAAAATCTGAGGGTATTTCCAAAAAGGAGATGGCCGAAAAACTTGAAATTACAATCGAGCAATATAAGACGATTGAAAAAGGAGGAAATATCAAAAAGAGCATTGAGAAAAGAATTCGAAAGCATCTTGAAAAGGAAAGAAGTACAGCACAAGTAAAACTTCCTAGGGGGTTGGCAGATATATCTACTCACATCAATCAAATGGTAAAGTTCTCAGACCCGGTTCAAAAAATGATAGATAAGGTGAACTCTCCTTTGAATCACGCCATCTCGCTTTCAAATATTAGCGGTGCAAACACCTCAAAGTTTACCGCCCTGGATTACCTGAGGGACATCGATAGCAGAAAGAAGAAGTTTAACGTTTGGGGGGATATACCTGGCTTCTCCACTTCCGTTAAAATAGCCACAGAGAATAATCTTAAGGCCTATCAGGGACTTCAGTTCGTTCTTGGCAACCAATCTTCCGGCATCAACTCGGTCATTGATATTCAGAAGGATATGTTGGAAGCAATCTCCAAACCAAGTTTTACCGTTAAAAACATTGCCGATCCAACAGTAATCCAGACAATTTCCGAAAGGGTGAACAGAAACACAATTGGCTACCAGAATTATATTGGACTTAGCGCCTCAATTATGGATGCCATCACCACCCCTAAAGTATCCAGTTCGATTTACGGGAATTTTGTTCTGGCCGATAGTTTCATCAATAAAGAAAAAGAGCCTTCCTTGCTGGATGTTCTATCCGGCAGCAGCTTCACCATCTTTGAAGAAGATGAAAGATTTGAAGAAGAGTTGGAAATAATCGAGCAGATAGACAATGACCCAAAACTTAAAGAACAAGCCGATAGTTTCTTTACCGAGCTCGATCAGATTATTAATGATGAATCCATCGAGGAAAAAGACGAAGAGGAGATAGTTTCAATTTACTCAAGGTTTGTGCAATGGATATCAACAACGTTCGGTAAAACTGAGGCTGGCGCTCAGAAAATAGCACAGAATATTTTCAAGATATTTCCAACCATCATCGCCATCATAGGAATTTCAGTTGCAATTTCGGGAAAAGTTCAGAACAAAGAGGATCATCGAAAGACGCAGACCCTGATTCAGCAAGGCAATGAAGAGCAAAATAAGAAAATAGCTGAGATCGAGAATAAACAGAAAAAGAACACAACACTCTTACAGGAATTACTGAACCGAGAAAATAGCGAATCTTCGCAAATTCTTATCGCCACCAGGGACGTTAATTTGAGAGCGAATCGCAGTACGAAAAGCAAAATCAAGTCGATTGTTCGAACTTCTCAAAAAGTTCAAGTACTGAACAAAAAGGTTAAATGGATGGAGATTATCTACAAGGATGCCAAAGACGGTGAAGCCAAAACAGGTTGGGTACGAATTAAATATTTTAAATAGTCACGGGGGAATACTATTAAAAATGAAAAATGAAGTGGAAGTTGAGATTATACCTAGCATTGGGAAGGATGGTTTGTTTCATCGTGTATATACCTTATCCAACCAATTAACTCCCAATGATAGGATTTTCCTAGGAACAAAAGAATACAGGACATGCCGTTTTTGTGGTAAAGGTGATGGCCAAACATCATTTCGCATGAAAGCACACGTTGTTCCGGAGTTCATGGGAAACAAGCATTACTTTTCCTATTTCGAATGCGATTCATGTAACCAATACTTTTCGAAACTTGAAGATTCACTATATAATTATGCTGGAATTCTAAACACGCTTTCAACCTTGAAAGGGAAAAGAGGGTACTCTAAATTCAAAGACAGGGTGTCAGAAGTATTTGCCTGAAACGAAAAGGAGGTCGTTAACAGGAATAACGAAAAAGAAAAAGGAGATATTTTTTGGTACGATGAAAAAGCCAAAAGGATGCATGTTGAAACTTACAAACCATAATACGTTCCACAAGATGCTTTCAAGGCATTGGTAAAGATAGCATTATGCATGATGTCCGATGAAGAGCTGAGAAAGTATTCTTATGCAATTCAATGGTTGATGAGTCCGAATACTGAAAAACATCAGCATAATCCATTTTTCAAAATCTTTAAAAAGATTGGGGGTGAAAAACGATTTTTAAACCCGATTGCCTTTCTGTTCAAAAAAAGAGATTCCTCTGAATTTGACAGATTCCCTAGCCATGTGTTACTACTTTGGTACGGAATTATCAGTTATCAAGTCTTTATTCCGTTCAACTCTGATAATTTTCACTTTGCAACCTTAAAAAAACTTGTTTTTCCTTTAGAGGAACACATACTGCTCAAAAAATACGAGAATGGTGGGTTATCTGAAATCGGGATTGATAGAGATCAATTATCGAGTATGAAAAAGACAAGAAAAAAGAAAGATAAATTAAGTTTTGGGTTTAGAATGAATCCTGATTTTAAAGGATTCAAAGGAATAAACATTCAATTCTTATGAATTGTATAAGAATCCAAGGTTCACAATATCTGACTAGCCTTTGCTCCTATTCTATGAAAACCCCAGTGATAAAAGATTTGGAGAAAGGTACATGAGATAGTTGAGGACACTCATCGTATTTCACAAAAAAGGGTATATTTATACAGCAGCTTTTTGTTTGTAACTCCCCAGTTAATTTAAGAATGTTAGGGCTATTAAAGTCTTAACACGTTTGATTTATGATTTCAAATAACCTCATAAGTCCTTGAGCTATATAATAATAAAACTAAATTAGATTATAGAAACACAATTACAAGATATTAACTACTTCTACGATAAGTTCGTTCCCTCTAAAATTGAGGGATTAACAATTTATATTCTTTACAAATGGGTGGAGCTTGGATATGTAGAAAATACATTTGAAGAAGTAGACTTGGAGCGAGCGATCAATAATGCCAATAACTTTTTCCCGGACAAAAACCATAGAATAGAAAATGTAATACAAAAATTGCTAAATGCCTACATAGAAAATCCGCCTAGTGACAAATACAAATATATCCTTACTCCCCATGCCAATAGGTTCATAGAGTTTTTGGGGAAAAAACTATTCAATGAGCATACCCATTTCCCCTTAAGGAAAACGTTTCAAGACTACGGGCTATTTAAAGCAGATAGAATAAATGGTGTCAGAGACTTTGAATCTTGGTTTGAATTTCATTTCAAGAACAGTAGTAAGAAAACTATTGAAGACCATCTAGAAGGATTTAAGGATTTAGTCAACAACTCTATTTTGAAATTGAATGAATTAACCACTATTAATGATGAACTAGCAATCGAAAACTTGGAAGAATTCGTAACCATTTTCAAGGAGATCACTTCACGCGGAGATGAAATACGCGAAACTTTGCACTTAAGCAGTTCTTTAAAAAGTGAAATTAGAAAAGTGGTTGATCGGTTTGAGAATAAGATGTTCGATAGACCAAACAAGCAGGGAGAAGAAGAAGAAAAGTTAATTGAAAAGCTGAAAAAAGAATATGAAACCGTTATCGAAATCAAAACCCAAGTTTTTACTTTTTTTGAGTTAGTGGAAGGCAAGTTAGAGCAGATAGTGGAGCGTTATATCTACGCAGATAAGCAACTAGCCTATTATAAGGAAAATTTTAGGACACGGTCTAAATTTCAAATGAATCTTCGGAAGTTCCTGGAAACTAGTCTAAATCAGATCCAATACAGTAAAGATGATTACATAGAATTCAAGACGAGTTTCCCGATGCGTTCATTGATTTACGAAAATTTTAAATATATACACTTAAAATACATTGAGGAATTTAGTAGAAAAAAGAACTTTATCACTCCCGTTGAAAGAGATGAAACCTATGAAAAAGAAAAGCTGATTTTTGCAAACAAAGAACTACTAAAGCAAGAAAGAATAGCCAAATTAATCCAAGAGTATCAGGGAAAATTAAGGATAAATAGAGAACTAGATTTAACGAATATCTTTTACGAAATATTAAAAGATTCTGATGATTCGGATATAGCACTACAGGTGATTCATGGGCTTGTGCAATTCGCCAGTATAGATAAGAGTTACTCCATAAATATTCAAGAAGAATTACGGAGAGAGGATCTAAACAAAGAAATACTAATATGGAAGATGGATATACAAACGGAATAACAAATAATAGTTCATTTGAATTTTTAAACCATAGTGTAGTTCAAAAAGATTTTGCGAACTTAAATATAGCTCTCCTTAGAGGTACTCACATCGATGACACGGACCATTATGCTTTCTCATTATTGGAAAACTATTTTAACGAACTAAGAGACTACTATTATGACCTGTATAGACTCAAATTGGATAAGAAGACTTTTGAAAACAAAGACTACTATTTTCTAAATTTCTTTTTAGATTCAAAAGGCGTTTTATCTTCAACAGCAAGACACAAGGAACTTACCGCAATTCAGACAATAACAGCAATAACATTGCTTAATATGTATTATGAACGGCAATTTGAAAAGTATAAAGTGGTATCGTTTTCAGAGATACGCGAAAAAATTGAGCAAAGTGAATTTGGACCACTCTATCGACAAGCGTTCTTTAAAAACGCAACTAAAAAAGTATTTTCTAGAAAGGAATGGGCCAGGGTAAGAACCAACATTAAAAGTGTAATTACAGATTTCGAACAATTAGGTTGGGTTGAAAATGTAACCATATTAAGTGAATACGATTTTAGCTTTGTTTTAAAACACTCCATTCATCGTTTCCAATTACTTTATGAATATGAGATTTCTAATCTGGAAGAGTTTTTGCAAAGTTTAAAACCCGAAGACGATGAGTAAATTCCCATTGATGCATTCCATATCCACCGTAGGGGTTATTAAACATTTTAACCAAGACTATTTATTACATCATACAAGGACAGATTTTACTGGAGACAATGGTATTGGAAAATCCTTAATTGCAGACCTTTTACAAATTCTCTTTATTGCTGACAGTAAGAAAATAACGTTCGGAACAGATAGTTTTAAAAAAAAGGATCGACAGGTATTTACGATCCCTTATAAGACAAATGACGCTTATTTTTTTATCAATATTGAAGTCACATCAAAACAATATATTACCCTCGGTGTAAACATTCCAAACACCAGTTCAAGCCCTATAAGAATGTTTAGGGTGTTGAACAATTACTATAACGCTGAAGATGAACAAAGAAAGAATTTGACTGAAAGGAAAAAACTGACAGGGTATCTTATTCCTGAGGAGAAACTGCTTTATCATAATGATATTTTAATAACAAAAAAAGATAAAACGGAAATTCCCAAAATAAGTGACCTAGTAAGACACTTACGAGATTCTAAAGAACTGTTTTTAAGTTATTTTTCGACCAAAGCTGAAAAAAAGGAGCTGTATCAATTTTTATTTGACAAAAACATATTGCCACTCAATTTAAGTATCGATAATCACTTAAACGCATTCGCAAAAGTCTTGCAAGCTTTTTCTAAGGCAAATACCCTAAATACGGAAAAGGACAAAAGCCTGAAAAGTTTTCTGTTCGACGATAAAAAGGAAGAAATAGAAGCGGAGTACACACACAATAAGGAGAGGCTTGATGACTTAGTAATAAGGTATGGAAGATTGAAAAAATTAACCGATAACTTGAAAGAAAAGAGAACGTACCTTGAAGATTTAGAACAAAAAGAAAAGGCATTTATCGAAGCAGAGAAATTAGCATTAAAACAAGAATATTATACAAAACTAACAGAACAAGAGGTCAAGCTTCGTAAATGGAATGAGGATGAAAAGAAATATTCTACTTTAGATAAAGAGGTTAAGAAGTTAACAGCAAAATTACCGTCTCTCGAAAAAGCAAAGAAGAAGGCTGAAACAAAACATATAGATTATTCCAAATCATTACAAAAGTTAGGTGATTACAAAGACCTGCATATCAGGTATTTGAAAAAGAAGAATCAAATAGATAAACTTGAAACAACTGAGTTGCCGGATGTTTCTAAAGAACCTCCCTCGGAATTTGTTTTTGAAAACAAATCAATAGAGGAAGTGATCCTAGAAATCAAAATGTTGAAGTCTATTTGGGTAGACTATAACTCGATTTCGAGTATTGAGGAACAATATAAAGAGCAATCTACCCAATTAGATGAATTGAAGATGAACTTGAAGCTGGAGCGCAATAGGTTGAACCAGATATTACAGCTCATAAATTATACGAATGAAGAAACACTTGCCTATCAAATAATCAAAAGCAACAAAACACTTAACAAGGCTCAAGAAACAATCTTACTCAATCTATTTTTAAATGTAAAATGGCAAAAGCCGACTAAGGCAAGGGATAATCTTATTTATACTGAGAGTTTAGATCTACTAAATGAATCTAATATTACTGACGATGAATCCAATCAAGGATACTGGATTGTCGTTGGAAGCTTGAATTATTTTGTGCGTTATAGTGATGAGGAGCAATTTTTTGATGATATTAATAATATGCAAAGTGCTTTCAATCAAAAAGAAAAAGAAATAAATATCACCTTAGCAGAATTAAAAAACAGAATTAATGACATAGAAAATCTCAAAATAGATAATATTCTACAATATCTGCCAAACATAGGTTTTAAATGGGATAATAGAATTCCAGATAGGAGAAAGATAGATGAATATAAAGAGGCAGTTTCAATTATAAAAAACCTAGCTTCGTATAAAAAATCTCTAAACGCTGAACTAAGTTCACAAAAGTCAGAGTTGGATGTTCTTAAAGATGGTATACCTTTTGAATTTTCTGATTCCGAAATAAAGCAGATAGTCGACGAGCATTCTAATCAACTGGAAATATTAAACAATGAGCAAACTAAAGCCGTTGAACTTCATCAAAAGACTAAAACAGAACTTGCATTTAAAAAACAGTTGCTGTCAGAACTAGATTTTGATGCAGATAAAATCAAGAATGAAAAAGAAGATATTAAAAGAGCTTTAATAGAATTTGGGGATAAAGTAGAAGAAATTTACCCAGAGTTGTTTTTGAATTTTGATGTAGAGGAATTTGCTTCATTAAATGTTCAAGATAATATAAATGAATACCCGCATAAAAGAAGTCTATTTCAACTCAAATATGAGGAGGTTCTAAAAAACTTTCCAACTACAAATGATGATATTGAAATAAAAGAGCAAATAGAGAATAAGACCTTCAATTTTAAACTTTTAGAACGAAAGCTTTTGAGTAATGCTAACATTAGTGAAACCAAGAATATAGAGCAAGCTTTGAATAGTGCAAATGAGGAAAAACGAAAAATGTCATCGACCTTAAGGGAGATAATGCTCAAGATTTTTCAAAAAACACAAGATGAATTTGAAGCTTACAAAACTGATACGGCGAGACTAAACTTGTTCTTTAAAAACAAGCTCATTAGTGAAAAATATTACTTTCAAGTACGTTTTAACCCTAATCCTAATTTCTCAATTCAATGGATTAACGAACTTCAATCTAATGCCCAAACAGCAGGAGAAACCGGCGAGCTTTTTGAATCACAATCTGTAGAAGGATTTGCTGAAGAATTTTTTAAGGATGTTTCAGGCTATGGGAAAACCATAGCTTTTTCCGACTTACTGGACCCAAAAACCTATTTCACACTCAAAACGGAATTTAAAGATGAGGAAGGCAACGAATATCCAGGTAGCACAGGAGAAAGTTATACTGCACGTGTATTATTGGGCATTGGAAGACTGTCAATTGCATCTAAAGAAAAAAGGGAAGGATTGAGGTTTTTGATCCTAGAAGAAGTAGCCAGTTTAGACCCTTCAAACTTCAAAACATTTCCTGAACTAGCAGAGCGATTTGACTATCAAATTATAACTATGACACCAAAACCCTACGGTTCAAATTCAGGCGAAGGGTGGTACCTGCACCAATTGATTAAAGGAAAAAAGAATAAGGATATTAACTATCCAGTACCCAACAGTAGTTTTAAAACAAATTATAGCAATGAGCAATTGCTAGCATACTTGGAAAGAAACAAAAACTAATATGAATTGGGTAGAAATAAACGCGTTAAATAAACTCTTCGTCCATAAAGAAGTGAAACTCAACAAAACGATAAGTGAAAGCCCGGTTTTTAAAATGCACGAACAAGCAGGGGAAATCAAAAGGTTGAGAAAAAAATATATTCCAAATAATGATTATTTCCCTACCTATGAAAAGAGATATTTAAGGGAATTCAATAAGTATATAGTATTCCTTGAATCCAATAATTTGTTGAAACCTCAATTAAGGTTCAGTAAAAAAGCAATAGATCTTCTAATATCCTTTGACGAAGGAATGAAGGATGGAAAGTTACACAAATTTAGAGCAGATCTTGTAGAGGCCCAGGAAAGTGTCAAAGGTTTTTCCCTAATGTTTTTTAAAAATGAAAAATATTTAAATGGACAAAACTCTCTGATAGATGCCATAGAAAAAATACTGGACATAAAATTAGTAGACAACAAAAGCCAACAATACCTATATGTTCTGCAATGTTATAACCCCAAATTAATTATCCTATGTGAAAATGGTAATTTTCTTAACAGGGATAAAATTCCAAGAGAAAATAATTATGAATTGTGGTATGCAGGAGGAAGAAATGTCCCTAAGTTAGAATACACTTTTGAGATTAGAAGAGGGCTTCCAATTCACTATTCTGCCGATTGGGATAAAGATGGACTGGAAATTTATGAATTGGCAAAAGAAATAATACCCGATTTAAAATTATTGCATCCAGATGGTATTTCTAGAAGTATTAAAGAAACAGATCATAAAAGTCATTGGCTAAATCCTGAAAATCCAGAATTACTATCGGGACTAAACCCAGAATTGTATTCTGTTAAAGATAAGGACAAAATCAAAGAATTGATTACAAAGAATCATTGGATAACGGAAGAGGGAAACAACCTAAAGGTTATGATTGAGAACTTAGGCAATTAAGCTTTTGCTAAAAATCAGGTTAATCCATTGTATAGTAACCCAACTAGTTGTTATCCAACTATATGAAATTTAATTTTCATATTTATAAAAAATCTCCACTATATTTTTCCCCTTTAACTCACCCATCAGCATTGAATTTAATGTTGAATAACAAAAATACCCTCTATTGGATATTTTAAAAGCATGATTTATTAAACCATTTTAGTGAAATAAATATAAGGATATGATAGCTAAAGATTTTTTCAACATGAGTTTTGATTCTAAATAATTTATTCGCACTATTAAAATGGCCATTATAGAAATAAGCAACTATTACAATGAAAACGAGCTTTATGAATATTCCTCTTCAAAATAACCTACAAAAACCACTATAAAATTAAAGGGAGAAAAAGAATTTCTTCCGAAAAACCATTCACATAATATTAAACCGGGAGGGATAACATGGAGGATAAGTGGTCCTAAAGGATCAACTTTTCGTACCAGACTAACTTTTATGGGAATTGGAGGTCACAATCACGGTATCGGCTCAACCGATGTAAATGTAGTTGGTGGAGTAAATCCAAAGCTAGGAAAACTACCCATTCGGGCTAACAAAAGGATACAAATATGATGTATCTCCCGATGGAAACCTCCTAGCACAACAATTTAAGTATAATGGATTAGAACAAGAATAAGTATTTGGATTGAATCTTTATGAAATTGATTTACGTCAATACAACCCAGCAAAGGAGCACCTCCAAAGTCACTTATATAGTTTTTTGTTAGGTGTTTTTCCTGATTTTTTTTCTTTTGATAAGGTCAATATGTAAACTGAGGCTTTTTTCAAATCTTACATTAACAAATATTACTATCACCGTTAATGTATTGCTTTATAGAATCCTCATATTTTGATGGGATTTGTTTTTTTCCAAGCTCCCAAGAACAGATAATAGATTGTGAAACATTTAAAAGTCTAGAAACAGTTCCTTGCTTTTCATTTCTTGATAACCGAGTTAGCCTTAAAATAATACCTAGTTTAGAGTCTGATATATTTTCATTTAAATTATATCTGTTGACATTTAAACTAAAACTACAAATGGGCAACATGGGGTATACACGTTGTTAGCACACGTATTTTTTCATTGATTATTCGCAAATTCTCTTACTAATTGACAGTCGAACAATAGATGGCTCATTAAATCATTTAAAAACTCATCTACACTTTGTTCAAATGGCAATTCATATACTTTCATAGTTTTTTCAGCGTATTCGGCAGACGTGCCAGAGATTATCTGATTCAAACTTTCCATAGTTAGTTTATCAGTTCCAAATTCAGTTAATTTTTTACAGGATTCTTGAGAAACTAACTCAATTAAATCACGTTTTTTCTTGTGCTGTTTTTTTTCCTTTTTTGATAGCGATTTAAGTAAATCAATATCTATTTCTGCAATTACATTTTGTCTTAAATAATTCTGTTGTTCAGATGTACGTTCGGTTTGTTGAAGGTAAAGTCTGCCTGCATCGCAATTCCGTAAAGCAATTACTTTGGTCAGATTATTTTCCACTCCAATTCGACCAATTATTTGAGCCAAGTCATTTTGATTTAGTTCATCGCTAATTTCTTTGACTACGATAATTCCTTCGCTGAATTCAAAGCTTTCTTTTCCGTATTTTCTTTGAGAGTAAATTAGTTTATAATCAACTTGTGGAGTGGATTCAATTTCCGTTTGTATTTTTTTAAATCCAGTTTCACAATCCAAATCCACCAAGTTTTGAGCAGATATTATTGTGGAAAAGAGGCAAATTAAAATTAATGTAGATTTTTTCAATGTTTTTGTGTATTATACTGAAATAGGTTGACCTTTTTTTGGTTCATTTTTCGTT
>CEVM01127952.1_pt1 | contig 45991 bp, 33 predicted proteins | sample 531481 | NCBI WGS metagenome assembly CEVM01 (sample SAMEA2623649, study PRJEB7988) | marine metagenome | biome: marine biome (ENVO:00000447); feature: mesopelagic zone (ENVO:00000213) & marine oxygen minimum zone (ENVO:01000065); material: "saline water (ENVO:00002010), including plankton...
CCCTCCATGGTGGCAAGGGTTGTCACCCAAACGATCACCGAAGAAATAAAGATCCCAAAGGTATTGGCCAAGAAGGCTTTCTTGGTTTCAAAATTGAACAGGTAGGCTGCGATGGTTCCCGCGTAGACGCCGGTGCCGGGAATGGGTAACGATACAAAGAACATCAACCCCCAAAAACCGTATTTTTTGATCTTTTCACCCGATCCTACTTTCGCTCGACGTGCTACCCACAAGGCCGCTTTCTTATAAAAATACCAGCGGAGACAGTAGGTATTGATACTATGAAGAAAGTATCTCATAATTGGAAATACTAGAACATTGGCAGCGAAGCAAACCACGAAGACAAGATAGATGTTTACATCATTGAAGAGACCATAGGGTATGCCTACTTTGGCCTCTCCGAACGGAGAAACACTCCATAACATGGCTATGATCGTATCTTTTAACACTGGCAATTTTTGTTTTTGCAAAAATACGCAGCTTCCGTACCAAAAGCAATGCAACACATGCTAAATAATTGGTAAAACTAGTATTTTCGTACTATGAAAAACGGTAAGATATGGCTTTATAGTATTTGCGCCCTTATTACGATTGTTGGAATCGTTACCGGAAAGTTTCTTTTTCTACTATTTGTATTGCCGCTAGGCGGATTGCTTCGGAAGAGAAAAGATGATCAAAATGAATAGCGATACCCTCCTAACACGCCTATCACTTCATCTCCCGAATTTCTAAGATCGGCCCCTACGCCAACTCGAAAAATTCCGAAGGAACCACTATCCCAAGCCCCTTCTGCATAATTGTAAAGATTTTTTTGAGTAGGCACGAACGGTTGACGATACGTCCCTAAGTTGATATTATACGAAGTTTTAAACTTCCATCGAATAGGTCCCAAAGCACCCGAAACACCTAAGTGGTGCACGCGCACACGGTTGTTCACGATCGGTGAGGTATCTTCATTTAGAACAACGGAACGATCAAAACCAATAAAAGGAAACCCTATAATTTGCCCTTCGTGTGTCCATCCGCTGCGATAGATGCTATTCCCAAAATAACCATCAAACCCAGCCCCACTGTCGTTTCCACTTTGATCGGACGTATCTACATATTCATACACAATGGTGTCAAGCCAGGGAAGTTGCAACGGCTGATATGCCAACCCCCATACACCATCGGGGAAATTTGCCCAGCGGAAACCGCTTCCATCCTCGAAAGGATGCTCGTGATAGAAATTCCAAATAGATCGTTCTGCCGTATAAGTATAATCAAATAAGAACGTTCCGAGGTGATTTCCCAACGCATTAACTGCCTCTCCGGGAATGGTCTCATCTGCACCGCGCGAAGCAAAAAAGACATCGATAAACGCTTCAAAATCGCTGGGTAACGCACCAAATTGAGGTGACGTGCCTCCCCATTGCGCCATGTGCTGTAACTGTCCCTTGATTTTATGTCGTTCTGCAACACGAAAGATGAGCGCAATGCGCTTGTAATGGATCAAAGCATCCGCAACATAACGATCATCGCCTAATTGATAATGGCCAATCCCCCAATCGATGGCAAAGCCATTGGTAATCTTTAACGGTTCTTTTGCTTCCAACAACAATCCGGGTAACGGTCTCGCATTGCCAGACCAAAGAAAGTTCTTACGCGAGGTTGTGAGTCCGTCGTACGGCAGCGACGGCGCTTGAGACCCTAAAACGATATGGAGCCATTGGTTTGAAAAATCTACATATAATTCTCTAGCTTGAAATTCATCCGGGACGTCATCTCGATAATACGCACTCGCCCCTATGGTAAATGCCGCATTTTGCCCGGTGGGCCATCGCAGGCTTCCTTCCACCATGGGAGCGACATTGCTAAAACTTCCGAAGCGATAATTAGAATTCGCGTGCATCCAAAAAGGAATAGCGGCATCTGAAGAGAATACGCCACTAAGATCTACGGCGCCTTTGGTAGTAATTTGTGCGTAACTCTGACTTCCGAAGCAAATAAGAAGAAGGAACAAAAAACGTTTTCCCATGATCCATCTATTTTTTTGAGAAGAATCGTTGCCAAAAAGAAGGTGAATCGGTACGATACACATAGCCGTATTTATTTCCGTAACCAAAATTGGTCATATCAACATTATTCAACACCAAGGCTACATTTTGAAGTTTGCCTTCTTGCATCGCGTCTTTCGGGAAGTTAAGCAGTTTTTTGTCGCTGTAATGCGCTCGAACCACATACAGAGTAATGTCTGACCAGCGATTGATCAAGATCGTATCAGTAACCAATAAAGAAGGAGCCGTATCAACGATCACATAATCAAACTTTTCTTTGATCTTCGTGAAAAACGCACCAGTACGATCCCGCAGTAACAATTCGGCTGGGTTAGGAGGAATCGCACCACTCAGCACAATACTAATATTTTCGTGCGTGGTGCTGACGTGCGTAATCTCTTCAATGGTCATCGATGGATCCACAATATATTCCGTAAGTCCTTTTTTCTTCGCATCGCTTTTCGATAAATAGCGATGGAGTTGCGGATTTCGAATATCGGCACCCACTAAGGCAACCTTTTTCCCAGTAAGCGCAATGGTTAAGGCTAAATTAAAGGCAACCATGGTTTTACCCTCTCCCTTGATAGTGGATGTCACGAAAACCGATTTTGTTTCTTGTTGTTCTTTTTTATTGCTGAATAATAAGAATTGCAGGTTTGTTCGTAGAATTCGGAAAGACTCTGCCAAAATACTTCGATCGTTCTCCTGAATCAATTGCTCATCGCCTTTCTTCAGTCTCGGAATCTCACCGACAAACGGAATATTAGGCAGCGCTTTATTCACATCCCCTCGATTCTCAACTTTGGTGTTCAGCAATTCGGCTCCGTAGATCACTAAAAAAGGCAACAGCAACCCCATAAGACCGGCTCCTAGGTAAATGATCATCGAATTGGGAGCCGTAGGCACTTTGCCGGTGTACGCCGCATCAACTACTTTGGCCTTTGCCGACGTTGCCGCCAGCGAAATAGAAGCTTCTTCACGTTGTTGTAATAAGAACAGATACAGTTGCTCTTTGATGGTTTGCTGACGTTCGATACCTCTAAAAATCTTCTCTTTGCTCGGTACTTGAGAGAGGCGTGAATTTAGCGCGCCTTCCTGATAATTTAGATCCCTTAGCGCAATTTGCAAGGATTGTCTCGTATTCTGAAGACTGGATAAAATACCAGATCGCAATTCTTCTAATTGATTGTTGACATTGACCACCACCGGATTCTTCGAGGTAGAATTTTTTAGGAGTCGGTTGCGCTCTAACACCAATTGATTGTAATTAGAAACCGCTTCCCCTACTTGCGATTCTTCCAAAGCGATATTCGCCGGAAGCAGATCGGTGGCGCCGGCACCTTCCATATAATCGATCATCGTATTGGTAAGTTCCAGCTGTGTACCCACATCCAGCTGACGTTTATTGAACTCACTGGCGTTTTCTAAGATCAGTTGGGCTTCAGCCTCAATATCAGTTAATCGATTGTTGCTTTTAAACGTTTCTTTGTTTTGTTCTACGGAATCTAATTCACGTGTAATGATCTCGAGTCGGGAATCGATAAAATTTGCCGTTTTTTGGGAAATCTGACTGCGGTCGTTAATGGCATCTTTGTTATACTGAAAGACCAATTCATTGATAAAATCCTCTGCCTTTTCCGGAACAGCCGATTGTATTCGTAACTGAACCACATTGCTGTTATTCAATTCGTTTACCACCTGAACTCGCTGCTGGTACTGAAGCGCTACACGGTCTAACGGTAAATAGGTTACACTGATCGTTCGATTTGAAGGGGCGTTGAAAAACGATCCTCTTTCATAATGTGGAATCAATGTTATATCCCCAAAGGGTAAACTAACGCGATCTCCAAAGGTGTAGGTTCCTTCAATAGACCCGTTGACCGTCTCTAAATGATACTGAGTACGGGACGCTATTTCGATCAATAATTGCGGTGCCGGGCGCGTTCGGGTACTATCCTTGAAAGAAAGATACTGTACCGTAAAGGGTTTGTTATGGTAGAGTTCGGTGCCTTTAACGGCGCCTACAGATTGATATTTTATGTTGAGATTAAGCTTTTTGACAACTTCCGTGATCAAACGTTTCGAACGAAAAATCGCTAATTCATTTTCAATTCGGTTGTTTTGAAAACGGGAGAAAAAACCACCCATTTCAGAAAATGCCGCCATTTCTCCGGCCCCACCCGATTTGTCATCTTTTACAATAACGGTCGCTTGACTTCGATATAATTTGGTGGTGTATCGCAAGTAGATCACCGCCACAGATAATGCGATGACAACTCCAAGAACAAACCAATACCATTTACGAAGGTAGGTGATTAAAAGCTCTTTCAAAGAACGATCATGTGATATCGCTTCGGTGTTGGTATTCATAGACTATCGCGTTAATAAAATGACGGTGCTAAGCACTACAGTTACTAAAGATAATAAGGCGGGAACATCCGGAATAAATCCTGATTTACGAACTCCTTTCAAGGAGGGTTCTACATACACTATATCGTTTTGCTTCAGAAAGAAAAATTCACTGGTAAAAAAATCGGCTTTTGTAAAATCGATCTTTGTGACACGTTGTTTTCCATTTATTTCCCTGATCACTGTCACACTTTCTCGATTGCCATCTTCAGTAAAATCACCCGCGAGCCCAATTGCTTGTGGCAAGGTGACACGTTCATCTTCAATCTTGAACACGCCGGGTTGCGTTACTTCACCAATGACAGTGACTTTAAAATTGACGATACGCACATCTACAACCACATCGGTGATATACTCGCGTAATAAATCGGTCAGTTGAGCGGCAACATCACCTCGAGTTTTACCGGCCACGGGAACACTTCCCAAAACAGGAAATTGGATATTACCTTTCGTGTCTACCAAATAGCCTTGTAATCCTATATTATTTCCGCCTTGCGCTCGGGTCTCGGTACCCGTATTTCGTTGAAAGGGGGCAGCCACTACATTATCGATAGAGGAAATGGTGATATATAAAATGTCGTTATTTTCAATAATTGGATTGAAGTCTTGCGTTGTCGTTGTTTGGTCTAGTGTGGCAACGTCTTGGAAATATACGATCTCTTTCTTGGTAGCACATGCCGTAAACAAAAGCCCTATCATCGAAAAGATCGCGTATCTTAAAAATCTTTGATTCATGTAAATAGATTCGATAATCTTCTGAAAATTAGCTGTAAAGGTAAGAATTCTTGTATGGACGAAATTCACTTTTAGGTTTCTTTATGATTTGGGTGATCGAGTTGTTCAAATTCTGAGTTGTTACTCTTGAACTCAGGCACCAACTCTTTTAGCAAGCGAACGACTTCTTGATCTTCTTTATGCGTAGCTGCTTTTATTAAATGCTTTACTTTCTTTTTTATGATTTGAAACTCCCCTATCGGAACTTTAGAGATCATGATCTTGGGATGATGCGTGGGCAAGGATGTAGAGGTGTCGTTCAGTAATTCTTCGAATAACTTTTCTCCGGGTCGAAGTCCGGTGATCTTTATATCAATATCTTCATAGGGTTCCAAACCTGACAACCGAATCATTCGCTCTGCCAAGCTCAGAATACGTACCGGTTCGCCCATATCAAACACAAAAATCTCGCCTCCTTTGCCCATGGTTCCTGCTTGAAGTACCAACTGACAGGCTTCCGGGATGGTCATAAAATAACGGATAATATCACGGTGGGTTACGGTAACGGGGCCTCCTTGAGAAATTTGCTTACGGAAATGAGGGATCACCGATCCACTAGACCCTAGTACATTTCCGAAGCGTGTGGTAATAAACTTCGTGGTGACATCTTTTTCATGCTGTAAAGACTGTACATACATCTCTGCCACACGCTTACTGGCACCCATAACGTTCGTGGGATTGACGGCCTTATCGGTAGATACCATCACAAACTTGTTGATCTTGTGGCTCACGGCTAATACCGAAAGATTTACTGTTCCGAGAATGTTCACGTAAATGGCTTCATGCGGATTCCTTTCAATGAGCGGTACATGTTTGTAAGCAGCGGCGTGATACACCACATCAAAATGATATTTGGTGAACAACAACTCCATGCGATACATATTGCTGATATCGGCCAACTCCGTGATAAAGGTTAGGTTTGGATGGTTTAGATTCAGGTATAATTCTAATTCATGTAAGTTGGTCTCAGCCTGATCGAGAATAATGATGTTTTTTGGATCAAAGTTCGCGATCTGTCGTACGATCTCACTCCCAATAGACCCTGCACCACCGGTAACTAGAATTGTTTTTCCATGAAGGTCTTCATTAATGACGGAAGAATTGATAGAGATAGGCTGCCGCTCCAACAAGTCTTCAATTTGAATAGGTTTAATTTGATTTTTAATGTCCTCTTTTGAGTTCCATTGTTCCAAGGAAGGAACATTGAGCACTTCAATATGCTGTTCCAAACAGATTTCAACCAATTCATTCCGTTCTTTACCGGTAAATGCTTCACTTACCATCAGCACCCCCTCTACATCCAAATCTGAAAGAGTCTTCGACAAGTCGTCACGCACCGGGATCACCGGTTTTCCCATGATTTTATACCGTTTAGAGTCAAAATGCTTGCTGAGAAAACCAACGAGGTTATAGGGCAGATTCGCTTCCGTGGTAATGGCGCGTCCTACCGAAAGAGTATGATCGTCCACCCCCAAAATAGCAACGCGTTTCTTCACCGTAGTATTGGAAACGTTCTTCACAAATAAATAACTCTCTTTCACTGCAATTCGGAAGAAAAGCATCGCAGAGAACGAGATCAACATATACAGAATCAATGAGGTGGTCAAAAAGATCTTGTCTTCCGTTACAAAAAAGTAAATCCAAGTAATGACGGCAGCAGTGGCCGTTGTAGAGAGCGAAGACAAACCTAGCTTTAGTAAGTCTGTAAAAGTGGAATGCCGAATAATGCCGGAAAATGTCTTAAAAATAAAGAAGTAAACCACGTTCAACCCTAAAAGAAGCAACCCTTGTTCTGCTAAGGAAAGGGTGGTGTGAAACGAAATGGGAGTATTCGCTAGTATGAGATAGGTTAGCACCAAAGCGCTGACGCACAGAAAAGTATCGATAAGAATTACGATCCAGCGTGGCAGGTATCTTTGATCCAACAACCGAAGTCGATTGTCACCCGAATAGAGCTTTTGCAACAATTTGTGGTAGGTTTTCACGGACCTTCTTTGAGAATGCAAATATACTTAAATCTCTAACGAAATTGGTCAATCACTGCGGCAATTCGATTTCGATCTTCGTCGGTAAGATTGGAACCGGACGGAAGACATAGTCCGCTATCAAACAGTGATTCCGAAACACGATTCCCATAAAAAAGAGCCTCCTTGTAAAACGGTTGTAAATGCATCGGTTTCCACAAGGGACGGGCTTCGATATTTTCTTCGGAAAATGCATGTCGTAGCCTTTCCGCAGAAAATCCGGTGATGGACGCATCAATGGTAATACAACTCAGCCAATGATTGGAAACAAACTTCTCATCCGGTTCCGTAAACACTGCTACTCCGTTCCATCCCGAAAACTGCATTTTATAGAAGGAATTCATCTGCTGTCGGAGTGCCACATGCGCATCCAGTACTTCCATTTGTCCGCGACCGATTCCCGCCGAGATATTGCTCAACCGATAGTTATACCCCAGAGAAGAATGTTGGTAATGTGGAGCTTGATCCCGTGCCTGTGTCGCAAGAAATATGGTTCTTTTTTTATGTGCTTCGGAAGGGCAGACCAATGCCCCACCACCTGAAGTGGTTATGATCTTATTACCGTTAAAAGATAAGATCGCCAAATCACCGAAGGTTCCGCAGGGAACCCCTTGATAGGTACTACCCAAGGCTTCTGCGGCATCTTCTATCAATGGAATGTCGTAGGCCTTGCATAGTTGTTGAATTCTTTCCACCTGAAATGGCATCCCGTAAAGATGTACCGCGATCACAGCCTTGGGACGTTTTCCAAGCTTTAATCTGTCAATGATCGCCCGCTCCAGTTGCTCAGGGCACATATTCCAGGTATTTGGTTCACTATCCACAAAAACAGGTGTGGCCCCTTGATACACAATAGGATTGGCCGAAGCAGCAAAGGTCATGCTTTGGCAGATCACTTCGTCTCCGGAGCCGACCTCCAACAAGACCAACGCTAAATGCAGTGCTGCGGTCCCGGAACTCAATGCTGCGATGTGTTTTTCATTTCCTAAATACGATTCTAAAGCCTCCTCAAATCCAGTAACATTTGGGCCTAGCGGAGCGATCCAATTAGTATCGAAAGCTTCATTTACATACTGCTGTTCAGTACCTCCCATATGTGGTGAAGAAAGGTATATTTTGTTGCTCATGTTAGGTTGTTTTAATGATTTTTGCCGGGTTGCCATATACGGTCACATTATCGGGGATATTTTTCGTCACGATAGCACCGGCACCGATGATCACATTTTTTCCAATGGAAATCTCTGGTAGTATCACACTTCCGGCACCCACTAAGGTACCCTCGCCAATGGTCACTCCTCCGGCAATCGCCGCTTGAATAGCAATGTGACAAAAATCGCCTACATGCACATTGTGCGAAACGGTCGAATGATTATTAATGATACAGAAATTGCCTATGGTGACTTCGGCATCTAAAACAGCTAAAGGATGCACCAAGGTGCCTTCGCCGATACTTGCGCTTGGATATACGGCTGCGGAAGTATGCACAAAACTTGGAAAAGGTCCGGGAAGTGCAGCAACCAGTTTTTTACGGATCGCGTTGTTTCCGATAGTTACGCAAAAGGCATCCGCCGCTTCAGAAGTAGCCGTTCGTTTTTTTACAGGGATTCCAAGTATGGTTTCGTGAGAAGGATTGTCGTCATAAATGGTTTTGGGCTCGTATTCTCCTAAGGAACGAATAAGTTCTACGGCCGCATAGCAGTGCCCTCCTCCTCCGTATAGATCGATTTTTTTCATGATTTGCTGGTTCCTTTAAACGGTATGGTGGTCGCTGTATTTTCGGTATTGATATCTTTCCGAAGAAACACCTTAAAAAGGGTTTTCCAAAGTATGTTCACGTCTAATAAAAAGCTTTGATGTTTTACATAGTACACATCCAATTCAAATTTGCGTTCCCAAGAGATCGCATTGCGGCCATGTACTTGCGCGTACCCTGTTATTCCCGGTCTTACCTCATGACGCTTCCTTTGAATATCATTGTACAGCGGGAGATATTCCGGTAGCAACGGCCTTGGGCCTACTAAACTCATATCTCCTTTGATGACATTTAATAACTGCGGAATTTCATCTAGGGAAGCCGATCGAACCCAACGGCCAATGGCAGTGAGGCGCTGGGCATCCGGAAGTAGCGCTCCGGAAGCATCTTTCTCGTCAGACATGGTTTTAAATTTAATAATCTTAAAGATGCGTTCTTTTTTTCCCGGTCGGGCTTGAAAGAAAAACGGAGTTCCCTTTGTAGCCACCCACAAGGCGACCATAACCCCTAAAAATATCGGTGATAAAACGATAAAGAAAACGAGGGCACAGCAGGTGTCTAATATGGGTTTAAGAGCGTTTTTATACACGGTGCAAAAATACTAAATGTTTGTTAGCAATTGCCTGTATTCTTGCAATAAGGCATGCCATAGCTCTTTACGTTCTAAGCGCCTGGTGATGGCAATACGGGCTTGATGTTTCATGAAATCATACTCGGAAGAAGGCGGTAACAATTTTTGCATTGCAGCTTGTAAAGGTTGCACTTGTTTGGCGGGAACCAACATTCCGTTCTGTCCCTCCTCAATGATCTCATCGCAGCCATTGATCTGTGTAGCGATCACCGGTAAGCCCATCGCTCCTGCTTGCATCACAACATTGGGAAATCCTTCTCGATAACTAGGGAACACCAACACATGACTGATGGCCAAATAGGGCCGCACATCTTTTACAAAACCGGTGGTATAAACGGTAGTATTTGCTTCTATTTCGGTAAGTGTTTCGGGACGCAACGGATCCAGATCAGCTTCCAAGGGTCCCACTAAAAGCAAGGCAGTTTTAACGGTTGGGGAAGTCATTGATGTGTAGGCATGGACCAATTCATTAATCCCCTTATCCCCGACCATTCGGCCCACAAATACAAAGATAAATGTCTCGGGATCGATCCCGAGTGTGCGTCGAAGTTCTTCACGAGTTGCTTCCGAAACTTGTTCTTCACTAAAATAGCCGGTGTCTATCCCATTGCTACTTCCGTTCCCAATGATCTTGAGCTTCTCAGGGTTCGTCCACCGCTGCTTCAGAATAAATTCCAGTAGTCCTTGAGAGTTCGGAAACACATGGGTTGCTGTTCGGTAGGTCCATTTTTCAACCGTGTTCAATAACGTTCGTTTCATTCCGGTTGCTTCCATCAACGGCAAACCTGCTACGGTATGAATTCGTAATGGGACTTTGGCAAAATACGCGGCCAACATCCCTACCCAACCCGCTTTAGGTGTATGGGTGTGTACGATTTCGGGGCGATCTTTCCGAAGAAAACGATAGAGTCTATAGATCGCTTTAAGATCTTGAAAAGGAGTGATCTTTCGTGTTAGCGGTATCGGAAAGGTACGAACGCCTTCTTCCTTGCCATAGGTCTCTAATCTTTGGGGTTCCGAAGAAATAGCGATCACCTCAAAATAATCTGACATAAACGCGAGTTGCCCTTCCAACAATTTCTCCAGGGAAAGCGGGACGGTTGTAATGCGTATGAGTTTGGGGTTCATTACTCTAGAAGATGTTTAATGTTATTAATTACCAATCTAAATTTACCGCTTTTTGCTACTGGAATTTCTTCCACATATTTGATTTTAAGGGACATATCTTCCCCTATTCTATCGCGCCAGTTTTTAATAAAGATCTTCTCAACATCGTTTGTGTAATCTTCCCTATCTGCAACCATTTTTATAACAATAGTTTGAAGACTGTTCTGTTCTACTTGGAATTTAATTATTCCCTTCGTGTCTTTAAGAGTATTTGAAATATTTCCTAGGTTTATCTTGCCATTCTCTGGCGAATAAACGAAATCGTCTATTCTACCGAGTATTTTATTTACTAACGGGTTGTTATTACCGCAGGTACAAGTTTGATTGCTTAAAATTATATTATCGCCTATATCATACCGAATTAACGGAGTTCCATAAGTCGTAAAGGAGGTAACCACCAAACGTCCATCATTGGTGGAATTATTTTCATCATCTAAAACTTCAAAAACACCACTTTGCATCTCTAAATGAAGCTTCCCTTGATGACATTCAAAAATAAAAGGAGCACCCTCTGAAGAGGCATATTGATCAAAAACTTTGGCTTTAAAAAACTTTTCTATTACCTCTCTACTATGATCTGTAACGGTTTCTGCTGTTGGAAAAATAGCTTTTATTGTATTCTCGGGAAAATCAAAATTATTTGCTAGACCGTACTTAGCAATTTCATACATATTTGAAGGAAAGCCGACTAAAAACTCTGGTCTAAACTTTTTTAGGTTCTCGATGTAAAATGATAGGAATTCCTTTTTTAGATGAAAGGTAGAATAATATCGAATGTGATACCAACTGTCCGTCCGCCAAAAACATTTTTTTTCAATATCACTTTGAGATAATAATGATTTACCTGAAAACCATGCTGTTCTTTTCCCTAGTTTGTAGCCTGATACATTTCTAAAATTATCCAGAAGTGCAAATCGTTCTTGAAAATTATCATAGGTGTAAAATACTTGAAGAGACTTTCCGGTGGTTCCGCCAGTTTTTGATATAATCGCTTTGCTCTTAGGAATCGTATAAACCTTTTCGATTTCTCTACGTAACATTTCTTTAGAGACTATGGGCAAGCTCGAAATATTTTCTATTGCATCAGGATTATCAATACCGCTGTATAGCGAAGCGTAGAAAGGACTGTTTGCAATTGCATAATTAATTAGAGCTTTATAACGTTCTTTTTGATCATTTTTAAGATCATTGTATGACCAATTATTTCTTTGTTGAAACAACGCTCTATATTTTCGGTAATTCCCACCATATCTCTTGAAATATGCCAGTAAATTATAAGCAGTAATCAAACTATTTTTAAGCCATGCGGGGGATTTTTTATAAAAACTATTCATGTTGAGTTTCATTTTTCACTTCTTCCAACAGACCAGCCATATTATAAGATCTAAAACCAAACCTTTTTTCTAAATATTTAAAATGTTCAAGAATTTCTTCAAGTTCTTTTAATGCTGAAATTGGATGCACAGCAAAATTATGAGGGTGCCACCATAAATGATAAAGCTCTCCGTTTTTTGCAGCGTAACTCATTTCTTTCTTAATGCGATTTATCTTTAATCTATCTAAAAGAATGATTTTTTTTGTTACTGGTCTCAAAAACCTACTAGCCGGTTGAAGAAGCAGCCCACCCTTAAACTCTAACTGTTTCCAAGGATAAGATTTGATAGTGAAAAAAGAAGTATAACTATCTATTAGCCTTGCAATTTTACTACTGAATTTATGTTGCCTTGAAAGCTTCCAATACCATACGTTTGGATTGGAACGGACTGTTAAAATGTTTTGTTCTCGTAACGTTTCAAGCGTAGCTTCTACAAATTGGTTCCTTGGTAAAACAATAGACCTTAATTTAATATTAGTCTGTTGTGCCATTTTATGAGCTCTCTCTAAATCTGCTGCCAATACTTTATTATTTACTATCGCTTCATTACAATAGTAATGGCCGTAAGTATGTGTAGCAAGTTCTTGACCTGGTGTATTTTTAATTTTTTCAATCAAATCTAGAGCAAAGAAATGTCTTTCATGAACTACCTTTTTATTAATTTTTTTAGAAAGATTATAGTTGCTTAGTTTAAGGTTTTTATACTCTGGCAACAATAAAGGTTTATTCTCTTCCCATAATATCCAATTCTTATTCCACAACATCCCAACGGTAGCCCATGTACAGTTGATATTATAACTTCTAAAAACCTGCAGAATCTTAGGGATTGTAGATAATGTGTTGTCAAAATATTCTCTATAGTTTTGATAGTCTATATGGTCACCAATTCCCCAATATAACTCGAAGTCTAATGATATTATAAATCCTCCAGATCTCATACGGTATCAGAGTCTGCGTAACTTACGTACCAATTTTCCCGATTTTTAAGAATATCTTCATCATGGGCCAGATGTGTGTACCCAAAATGCAATTCAATAGGCTTCAATTTTTCTGGTAATATATAGAACCCATTACTTTTATAACTATCAAAATTTGGAGAAAATGAAAAACACCAACTCAGCATCACATCTGTCTTTTGTACAACACATTGATTCGTTGCATATTTAATAAGTTCCTTTCCTACGGATGGCGTTTCGATATCAAAAATCAATTCCATGATATAGCAAATGTTTCCACCGTGTTTTTGTTTGAAAGTGTAAACAACGAAACCCTTTAGTAGTTCATTCTCATAGTATCCCTTGATGATGTATTGTTCTTCGGGTTTCTTCTTAAAGCGCCAGTTTAAATAACTGGCATCTCGATGAATACTTACGGAAAAAGCCGAGGAAAATTTCGACCAAAGCTCAGTAGCATCGTCAGAAAAAGTTTCAATATTCTTAATTGAAACATTATCGGGCAGATTGGTTTTTTTCTTACGTACCAATGATATGTCCAACACATTCCCTAGCCTGTTTCCAACGATTTTTTTCAAGAAGTATCCTGTTCGAAGTGGCTTATATAGAAAAGGAACCGGATCTAGAAGTTTCCAGCCTAGTTTTTTAACAAAACCATGAACCGATTTTCCATTTGGAAACCCGTACACCAGTGCCATTTCTTTTTCTTTGGCCTTTTGATATACAGTTTTTGCATTATTTACAAACAACCCTTTTCCCCTATATTCAACATCGGTTAATGTGTCTAAGGATTGACAAGCTTTTTCTATTCGTCCATTTATTTTGAAGAAAACAGGCATAACAGCATAAATTGCAGCAACAGAATTATTGGCACCATTGCTATCCTTGATCATTGAAACTAATGGTTCTTTCAAAGGGTTTTTCAAATGCATCCAGATTAATTTGGACAATTTTTTTGGAGATCCATTTTTTTCAAAAGCACGCTTGTATTCAGCTAAATCTTTTTCTGAAGAGATAAAGTAAGGCTTATATTTAGTATCGCTTTTCATAGCATATCATCTTTCAACAGTAAATTGTACAAGTCAAGATGCGATTGTATCATTTTATGAACACTGTAGTTTTTCACAAATTTATAACCTTCGGAAGCCAATTCATCTTTAAAATCCGGGTTTTTGAATAGTTTTATGATTTTTTTAGACAGGTCTACACTATTACATGTTTCAAAGAGATACCTTTTATCTGGAACCAATTCTTGTATTCCGGGTGAGGCTGAACCTAAAAAGGCGGTATTTGAAGCTAAGGCTTCAAGTGTTACTCCAGACATACCTTCGTGTAGGGAAGAAAGTACATTTAGATCTGAACCTTTCATAAGTTCTGGTATATCCATTCTAAAGCCTAAAAAATGAATTCGGTTTCCTAACTGGAGTTCCTCTACTTTAATTTTCGCATCATTAAGTAATTCACCATCTCCCACAAAAAAAAGATGTACCGTTTCTGGAAGTAATGAAATGGCCTCAATAAGTGTAATTGGGTCTTTAGGATAACTAAATCTCGAAACCATAATTACCTTAAAACTTGTAAGAGGTGTTCCAAAATGTTCTTTGAAATATTCTGGCTTGTGTGGCAGCGCACTGTTAAATCTTTCAATATCAACACCATTATGTATCAATTTTATCTTTGAAGGCATATCAAGCCATTCTAATAATTTTTCATTAACACGTTCCGTTATGGCTATGACCGCATCGTATCTACTATATATAAAACGTTCTAGTGGTTTAAATATCTTTTTGGTGTTTCGTTCGTTAGAGGAAGAATGCTCTGTAAATATTAATTTAGGCTTATCCTTTAAACCCAAAGTTGCCAATGAAGCCCAATACAAGGGAGGAAATAAGTGTACATGTAGTACATCACAATTATTTTTTTTTAAGTAGCTACGTAACCTTACAATTAGTAGTGGATTTCTAAAGCTTCCCGAGGATAAAGAATAAAGAGGGATATCGTTTTTTTTTAATTCTTCAACGTATTCTTCAGATTCTAACATACTGGACAACTGCACTACAGTGACATCATGTCCCATTTTTTTATAGATAGGAAGGTTATCTACTAATAATTTTTCGGCTCCGCCTTTACCCAAGCTTATTATTAAATGTATTATTTTCATTTAGCTACAGGATTGGTGTGAGTTATTTTTCAACAAACAAATTCTTATTATTGCAATAGATGACCCAAAAACCAAATAATATAAGCATGGGCATGAACATATTTTTTTGACGCAGCATGATACCTAAATTTCCTAAAATAAGAGGAAATGTTGCAACTCCCGCAAAAAAGAATAAAACTAACCCCTTAATAACCGCGTTGCTTCTCTTAAACCAGCGGAAAGGTCTATTTCTTAAAATCAATACTGTAAAGACTAATACCACTAAGTTTTCTAAGGATGCTAAAATTCCCATGATGTTGGGGCTATCAAAAAACAAAGGTCGATACAAGAACGTAAAAACTTTCAAAGGATAAGGATAGCTTGAAATATCTATACCTGAATTACTATTTTTTCCGAGTCCTTCCGATTTTCTCGAAGTATATTGATCTAACGTTTCTAACTCAAGATTTTCTAACTGTATGAATTGTAAAACATAATTGAATATAGATACAAAACCAATCAAAAACACAAGAGAAATTAACAATTTTTGATACGATTTTAGATTGCCATCAATTAAAAAACCGGCTCCAAAGGCAACGATCAAAAATAAGGTAATGTGTGGTCTTATTAGCAACGAGATTACAATTGCTATTCCAATTGGTAAAATTCGCTTTTTAATGTTCAGCATCCCATATGCAAATAGCCCTATGCAAAAGAACAGAAGCGAATCCTTACTAATTCCTCCCGTCCAGAAATGTAAGTTAGGTAAAAACAACAGTGTGGGGAAAATAGGAATTCTGGCTACTTTAAACTCTTTTAACGAATCTATTGGTGAAATCAACGTTCTCAATACAAAGTAGAAATAAACAAACCCCAAAAAACTAATAGTCGCATACATTATATTTCCAACGAAAAAGGAAATACCTAAAATCTTTGCAGGAAGATAGTTGAAGAGTAATATCGTTCCTGTAGGCGAACCATTTAAAAACAAATCTAAAGTAGTTTCAAAATCATAAAACCTAAACTCATAGGTCTTAAACCAATAATTTGTTGGATCACCTCCTTGTGTTACGATAACGAAATGAAAAATTATCGAGAACAATAAGTGGTATAAGAAAAGGTTATTAAGGATCATATGATCTTCCTTGTTAAAGAAAGAAAAGAGCTTCTTAAACTTAAACCCAACAAATAGGCACAATACGAATATGATAATATCAAATAGAATCATAAGTATGATGACAATTTTTGTTGGTCTTCTTCAAATAGAGTATTAAGCTGCTCCAACAAATTACTCGGAAGATGTATTTGCGACTTTTTCTCAGACGACAAATTTCTGAACAGTCGATGCCTCAATTTTTGAGGTACTACATACGAAAAAACATCCTTTAACCCAGTTTTCTTTAATAGGTAAAATACCTTTGGAAAGGTAAGTTCTTTTCCTGAGTTTTTTTGTTTGAGAATCAATGGTTCAGCATCAATATCCAGGAATTCATATAAAGAAATGAGGGATACATCATGATTTGAGATATAATCTTCTAATCCTATTATATGTACATGCTCCTTACCAAAACGTGAAATAAACCGGCTTGCATTTTCACTATATAAACTCATCCCCAAATAACTCCATGGAGAAAGTTCACCTGCCCTGAAATCGGCTAGATTTGCTTGCAAAACCTCTGTAAATGTTCGTGAAGTCCTCCCAAGTGCAACATCCATTTTATAATGAGAGAAGGCACGCTGCAAGGGCTTTCTGGTTAATATTAATATTTTAGCTTTTGGATTGTATCGAAAGATCCTTTCTGCTGCTTCAGGAGCATGAAGATATCCCGTACTGGCTTCTAAAAGATATTTTTTTTCTGAAGCTAGCGAGAACAGCTTTCTATAATCTTCTTCGTCAGTAATATTAGCTATATGAAGTGGTTTAGGGAATTCCTTGGACAAATATTTTTTAATACTGAAGAACCGTGAAGGTTCATATATCTCTTTTGGTAAAATGTTCACAAAATAATGCGGTTCTTTAATAGGAGAAACATAAATGCTACTGTGTTGACCAATCAAATCAACAAATGCAGTTGTACCTGCTTTCATTGCTCCGACTAAAAATAAATTTGCCTTGTTCTCATTCATCCCTTTATTTTTTTGAATATACCGTACAGATTAAGAAATGACACCGAACTCGCAAATTTTAAAACAAAGAATCTAAAAGAGGAAAGAAAATTTTTTGCTTCATCTAGCAGTTGATTTCTCTCTTTTTTAGTATACGTGCTACAATGTATTAAAAATGATCTGCTAATATACGTATTGGTATATAACGTAAAATACTTCTTGTCTTGATTAGAAAGACGTGGCAATACCTCGCCCATAGTTTGCATATAGCGCGCAAAATCCTTGGCGCTATATTTGTTTTGGGAAGCACTATTTTCTATATTTTTTCTATAAAAAGACAGATTCTCATTTATAAAAATTACTTCATTCTGCGCGCATATCCTCATCCATAGATCATGATCTTCATGCTGTCGCATGCCGGGGCGGAATCCACCGGTTTCTAAAAACAACGCTTTCCGAAGTACCACATTCGAAGAATTTACCAAGGGAAGGTGGTTACTAATCACTTTAAAGTAACTCATCTTACTTGTTGTACCCTCTTCCGGAAGCATTTCATGTGCATACCGCTCTACTTGATCCTTAAAAACCCGACTCCGTCCTGTCGCAAAAATTAGTTCCTTCGGAAACTGATCAAAACCCTTTACGACCTCCTCTAGAAACGTTGGCGCCCACCAATCGTCTGCGTCCAAAAAAGCGATCCATGGATATTTGGCTTGATCCACTCCATAATTTCGTGCCACCGACACCCCTGCATTTGTTTTTTCGAATAGGCTGATTCGATCGTCTGAAAAAGATCGTACCACTGCTACCGACCTATCTGTACTGCCATCATCTACCACGATCACTTCAAAATTTGAGTAGGTTTGAGAAAGAACCGACTCCAATGTTTCCGCAATAAATGCTTCTTTGTTATAAAGTGGAATGACAACAGAGATCATATACTTTTCACAGGTTTCCAGTGAGACAAATCCCGTTGGGTCAATTCTTCAAGTAACGTCACCTCCCGTTCAAAGTACTTTTTAAGAACAGGCATAAGTGCGGCGCGTTCTTCGTTTGGTAATGTAGCGTCGTGTGTAACATTCCGACGGTTTAAGGCATTCGCAAATCCCAATCCGCCTTTGATGCCCAACCGCTTCTTCAATTGGGTGGCAGCAATCAAGAATTGGGAGAGTACATAACTTTTTCTCACTTTCTTCTTGTTTACGACTTTGTAGGTTTCCAAAGAAATTGGAGTTACTCCTAAAAATTCTTGCAGCGTACGAAAAACCTTATCAGAATCACTTTTTAAGTCATCAATAAAAATATAATGGAGCTGTTTCTCAGGAATAAGGTTCATCGCTCGCGCTAATTGTGTTCCCAATGAGCAAGCCTCGCCGTACTGCAACAAACGAGGGTCTGAACTTCCCAAGGGTAATTTTTTTCCCTCTTTGCGGATAGCTTGCAGCTCCCATGCTGTTTTGGGGGAAGCCTCGTTCTCACTCCCTCCATACAGTAATTCTTGATGCAATGAAAAGAACATACTGCTAGGTTCTCTCAGCATTACAATAAACTTAGCATTGGGATTGAATTCTAGAATATTCTGAATAGCAATTTCCGAATATAAATACCAAACCGATCCCTCGCAACGATACTTTTGTGCAGTTGTAGCTTCTTCGAAAAGCGACAAATATGAATCCAGGTCAAAGTGATATCGGTGTCCGCTGTCGGTATTAAAATAATGCGGTTCTTTTTCGGCACTTACAAAGACTTCCGGGTGTTGAGACAAATAATGGATCATCGATGTAGTTCCACATTTTGGAGCCCCAATAAGAAATAAGTTAGGAATGTTGTTGTTTTCAGTCATTACACGATTGCTGTGTTAATGTTTAAATGTTTTTTTACGTACCAAACGAGGGTGATATTTTGCAACGCTAGAATAACCGTATAGGCCATGGCAGCACCAGTCACCTGAAAATAGAGAACCGCAGGAATACTTAGCGCGATATTAATTGCTAAGAATAGCATGTTGCTTTTCGAAAAAACGTGCTGATTGCCGGTCATATTCAATAGAAGTCCCACAGAACCGGTCATGGCATTGACGAGTTGGCCGATACATATAATAACTAATGGGATGTATGAATCAACATACGCTTCTCCAAAGATGAAAGTAATCAGTGATTCTCCACCTAAGATAAACACTAACGCCACGGGAAGCGAGGTTGCAAAAATAAGACGAGTCGCCTTAGTGATAATTTTTTGCAGGCGTTGCATGTTCTTCTCTTCGAACGCAGTGGCAATAAAGGGCGAAATTGCTCTGTTTAAGGCATCTAAGGTGAACGCTACTAAGTTTGCTCCGCGTAATGCTACTTCAAAAAGCGCCACCCCTTCCACAGTTCCGAAAATCAGGATGACATACGTGAGTACGCGTGACTTGATTACTTGTATTCCGCTATTAATCGAAAATGGAATGGTTTGCTGTATCCATTCTTTGTTCCGAAAAACAGGCGAAACCGGACGCAAGGAGTTCCAAAGTTTTTTATGTAAAAAATAGGCCCCCAACAAAAATGATAAAAAGGCTACTCCAACTTGAAACCATACGGCCAATAGTGGCGTTAATTCAATATTGAAAAGAACACAGAACAGAATAGATAGAAAAATGACAAAATTTCTAAACAGTGTATCGGGTAGTTCTGACATGACCAAAAGTTTGAGTCCACGTAATGCCCCAGAGCGTAATGCATTCAATCCCAAGAATGGAATCATCAGAAAACCAATGGTCATAGCTTCTACCAACGCTGAATCATATTGATTCCACCATAAAAAATAGAGTAACAATGCTATGACATAGATGCCTCCCGTTGCTAGCAATGCATATTGATTGGTTTTTATGAGTAGGCCTTTGATAGCCCCTTCGTCTTTGGAAACACGGTATTTGGCAACATACCGGGTAATTAAGTTGGGAATTCCTGCCATCACCGGAACCGATAATAACATCATGGTAGAAACCACCAATACGTAATAACCAAATCCCTCTACACTCAACAAACGAGCCAGCAGTACGCCATTGACAAAGGCAAAAAAAGCTCCTCCAAATTTAATCGAAACGCTTGCAATGGAAGCCAGTTTAAGATCCTGGCGTGAAAATATGTCTCGTAATTTTGAAAACACGATGTGCTAGCCTTAGGTGAAAAACATATGTTTTTCAGTTGGAAAATTCTTGAGTCGTTCGTTATAAGATCATCCCCGCCGCAACGGTTTCATGGGTACTTTCGTCGATCAAGACAAAGCTACCTGTCACGCGATTATCACGGTATTCATCGATCATCAAAGGACGTGTTGTACGTACCGTTACACGCGCAATGTCATTCATTTGCAAGTCTTTGTCTTCTTCATTCCGACTATACGTATTAATGTCAATCTTATAGAATACATTTTTGATCATGGCTCGCTGTTCGTTGGCCGTATGCACGATCACATATTTTGCACGTGCCTTTGCCGTATCATTGTGCAACCAACAGATCATCGCGTCAAACTCTTGTGTTGAGGTAGGTTGATTATTCTCTTTCACAATCATATCGCCTCTACTAATATCAATATCATCTTCTAAAGAGATGGAAACCGACATAGGCGCGTACGCCTCTTTCAAGGCACCATCAATTGTGTCAATGCTTTTGATCGTAGAGTTGAATCCCGAAGGTAAGATACTCACCTTGTCTCCGGGACGAAAGATCCCGCTGGCCACTCTTCCGGCGTAGCCGCGATAATCACGATGCTCATCACTTTGCGGACGAATCACCGTCTGTACCGGAAAACGGGCATCTACCTTATTGATATCACTACTAATGTGCATATGCTCTAAAGTGTGCAACAAGGGGGCGCCTTGATACCAGCTCATGTTTTCAGAACGATTGACCACATTATCACCATTCAAAGCACTGATGGGAATAAACCGAATATCTTTCACGTAGAGCTTAGAAGAGAATTCTTCAAACTGAGTGATGATCTCTTCGTAGCGTTCTTCGGAATACTCCACTAAGTCCATTTTATTCACACAAACGATCAAATGTGGAATCTGAAGCAAGGATGCAATGAAGGCATGACGCTTGGTTTGTTCGATCACACCATTACGAGCATCTACCAATACAAGGGCTGCATTTGCCGTAGAAGCTCCGGTTACCATGTTTCGGGTATACTGAATGTGTCCGGGCGTATCGGCGATAATAAACTTTCTACGTGGTGTTGTAAAGTAACGATAGGCGACATCGATAGTGATCCCTTGCTCTCGTTCGTCTCTCAAACCATCCGTAAACAAGGCTAAATCTACGCCTTCGTGTCCTTTCCGCTTGCTAGTGGTTTCCACTGCCTCTAATTGGTCTTCGAAGATCGCTTTAGAATCGTACAGTAAACGACCGATCAACGTACTTTTTCCGTCATCGACGCTTCCTGCGGTGGTAAATCGTAGTAACTGATTGTTATCTATTGCCATTTGTTAGTTTGTTAATTTGTTATTTCGTGAATTAGGTCTGTACAGTTAGGTTTATTCTATTCAGAGATTCTTTCTTAAGAATCTGATATATCCGTTAATTAGTTTCAGACTATTGTCAACTTTAACTCGCACTTCTTTTAATTTTTCTTCGGAAATATAGTCCCAATTCACTGCTTCTAAAGAGTGGTCCAAAATTTCCGCTACAGAACCTCTTGCCTGTATTAAAAATTTAATTTGATCTTTACTATGGTACCGCCCCCATCCTTCTGCAATATTTGCAGTTGCTGAGCGCGTTGCCCGAAGCAATTGTGAATAAAGCTGATATTTTTCTTCTTTAGGTAAATATGTCAAAATTTCTGTTCGTATATACGTCTTTAAGTCGTTACAGCTCTTCCAACACTCTAAAGTCTCAAAATTCGAAGCCACTGTTTACTAATTTACTCGTTTATATGGATTATCTCACCAATTCACCAACTCACCAATTTACCAATTCACTATTAAAAGTACCCTTGTCGCTTGCGATCTTCCATCGCTGTTTCACTTCGCTTATCATCGCTTCGGTTTCCTCGCTCGGTTTGTTTCATGGAAGCGACTTCCGCAACAATTTTTTCTAAGCTATCGGCATCCGACTCAATTCCGCCTGTGATCGTAATATCACCCAACGTTCGAAAACGAATCTTCTTGGTGACCACTTCTTCGTTCTCTTCCAACTTTAAAAATTCAGAATTCGGAATCCAAGAATCATTACGCCACACCACTTCACGTTCATGTGCAATGTATAGGGACGGAATCTGAATATTTTCTCGAAGGATGTAGTTCCACACGTCCATTTCAGTCCAATTACTAATCGGAAACGCTCTAAAATGTTCCCCTTCAAAATGTTTTCCATTGAGTAAATTCCACAATTCGGGACGTTGATTTTTAGGATCCCACTGCCCAAAATCATCGCGGTGGGAGAAGAAACGCTCTTTGGCACGTGCTTTTTCTTCGTCACGCCTTCCTCCACCGATGGCACAATCAACCTTATTAGCTTCAATAGCGTCCAATAAGGTGGTGATCTGTAATGCGTTTCGTGTTGCGTTCTTTCCTTTTTCTTCGGCCACACGGCCCTGGTCAATCGATTCTTGTACCGAACCCACAATCAATTGCGCTCCCAATTCATTAACCAAATCATCTCTAAATTTGATCGTTTCCGGAAAATTATGTCCGGTATCTACGTGCATTAACGGAAATGGAATTTTAGCAGGGTAAAATGCCTTTTTGGCCAAATGGGTTACCAAGATGGAATCTTTTCCTCCTGAAAAAAGGATGACAGGGTTTTCGAACTGAGCCCATACTTCCCGCAAGATGTAGATGGCTTCTGATTCGAGTTCATCGAGGTAATTTAAATAGTATTTACTCATGATTTAGGTGCTGTTTTTCTTCTAGGTATTGCAAAATTATCGCAACCGAATCAGTTAGCGAAACTTTTGATGTATCAATTTGAATATCAGGTGAAACTGGAGCTTCATACGGAGCATTCACGCCTGTAAAATTTGTGATCTCTCCTCTTCTAGCTTTTGCGTACAATCCTTTAACGTCTCGTTTTTCACATGTTGCTATTGGCGTATCGACGAAAATTTCGATATACCGCGTACCTCCTACCGTTTGCTTAACCATAATGCGATCTTTTTCATACGGAGAAACGAAAGCCGCTAGTACTACCAAACCAGCATCAGCCATAAGGTTGGCAACTTCAGCGATACGGCGAATATTTTCAGTTCTGTCTTCTGGGGCAAACCCTAAATTGTTATTTAATCCTTTCCGCACATTATCGCCATCTAACGAATAGGTGTGCACTCCCTTTTTAAACAAGGCCTCTTCAACGGCATTGGCTACAGTCGATTTACCCGAACCCGATAAGCCCGTAAACCAAAGTACGTAGCTGGGATGGCCCATTTGCGCCGCTCGCTGTGCGCGATCAATCTTAAAGTGATGCGGAATGATATTTTCTTCCATAGTCTGCTTAGTCATTATTACGTTCTTCGAGTCCGAGATTTATACGATACCAAGCGCGTTCATGAAGATAGTACAGCGCCATTTTCGTGATCAATTCTGCCAAGCCGATCTTCAGTCCGGTAAACGGATTTCCCGAAATGATCCACGAGATGATCATGGTATCGGTAGTTCCCACAGCACGCCAAGTGATCGTTTTGGCAAGGTGGCGCTTATGGCTTTCTCTTAAATTACCGTTGGTATCTAGGTTAATATTGAACCAAACACGTTCGTGCAAGTAGTACAATAGCATTTTGGTGACAACTTCAGTGACCCCAATCTTCAGCCCTGTTAGCGCATTACCTGTGATAAACCACGAAAGAAGAATGGTATCTAAGGTGCCAAGAATGCGCCAAGTAATGGCTTTGGTAATATGTCGTATATGCGACTTATCCGCCATATTGCACAATGAAATAATCATTCAATAGATTTTCCTTGTTGTACTTCATTGGTTTTTGAGTTGCAGCGTTGAGCACTTCCACACCAACCGCTTCACAAATGGCTTGTCCGGCTGCCGTGTCCCATTCCATTGTTGGAGCATATCGCGGATAAATATGTGCATTTCCTTCGGCTACCAAACAAAACTTCAACGAACTTCCTTTAGAAACGATCTCCACCTCTTGTTCGCTTTCTACCTTCTCAATAAAAGTTTTAGTATCCTCATTGAGATGCGACCGACTCCCCACAATTTTAACTACACCGTTAGGTGCTTCGGGGTGTAGTGGTGTTGCCTTGGAAAGAATCTCCTCTATGGATTCATTTTCTGTCTCTAATTGCACTTTATAGGCCTCACTTCCAGTCTCATTCGTAAAGTATAATGTTTTAAAAACCGGCACGTAAATAACGCCTAATAGCGGACTTCCTTCTTCTACTAATGCGATATTCACCGTAAACTCACCGTTTCTCTTGATAAATTCTTTGGTGCCGTCTAAAGGATCTACGATCCAACACTGCTTCCAAGTCTTACGTTCGGTATAATCGGTTTGCTTATTCTCCTCGCTTATAATGGGAATCGGGGTATCTGTTAGAAAGGAATTGATGACCTCGTTGGCATTTTTATCGGCCTGTGTTAAAGGGGAATCATCTTCCTTTTGTTCCACAGCAAAGGAAGTATTATAGACCGACATGATTTCTTTTCCACCAGCTATTGCAGCGGCAATAGCGGTTGCTAGGTAGGTATTCATAGGTTTGCTTTGAGCGCGCAAAGATACAACAATTAGCCTAATACCAAGAGTATTAGATATATATTTGACTAAGACATATACCACTCAAGACACTGTTTATCAAACAATTGTCGTTTGATAACAGTTATTTAAAATTGGAAAGCAAAAGCAGCTGTCACACGGTTTCCTTCTTCCCCTCTGAACCAGCTGGCACGACCTTGCAAAGAATGCGTCCAAAACATTTTGATACCTCCGCCGTAGGCATCATGCCACACGTTAGAACTGTCTGAGGAAGTCCATACCCTTCCGATATCATAACCTCCATAAATTTCAATGGAAAGGGGGAATAAAAAAGTCTTCATTTTCTGGAAACGGTACGAAAGATCTCCTTTCCCTACCGCAGCATGATAGCCGGTAAAACGTTGATTTCGATATCCCCGTAAGCCATTGGAAGCGCCGAGATTCGGACTCAAATAAAAGATGGGTTGATCACCCATGCTGATCTGCGCCTTCGCCTGTGTCGTCAATACCAATCGTCTATTGCTTAACAGTGCGTTATAAAACATCACGCTGCTGTTCACAAAACCTGAAAGTTGCTTAGATTGTAAATGATCTATAGCGCCTACTGAAGTAGTAAAATCCATTCCTTTGGTGGGCAACGAACTATCATCAATATTTTCATATCGGAATGTTAATTCAGGAATGCCCCAATACTGTCGTTCGGTGTTGACTGAGACAGTGTTAGAAAGGATATTTGTTCCATTGGGAATTACTTGCGTACTCTGAATACGATATTTCAATTGAAAGAAACTCCCATAATCCCCTTCGCGTTCTAGTCCGACGGCTCCGATGTACTGTTCTAGATTCACCCTGTTGAAATCTAAACTAGTACTACCCTCATCATAGGGACTTTCGTTTCCGAAGCCAAAGAAATTTCGTGTAAAATTCTTACTGGTAAAACGACCTTCCCCCAAGAAGTTAACATCCGAAAAAATTCCGGCGTACTTTTTTGTAAGCAGCACCTCAATTCCTTGCGTGATGCTATGATAATTGAAGTCGAGATGTGTATAGCTTCCATAGGGATTGGCAATGAACTTCACTACCTCCTTACCATACCCAGCATGATAGGAAGTTCCTGTGTCGGGATTGTAGCCTACTCCAAATTCAATGGTTCCGGTAGCTTCCGGTTTTCTAGTATAGTCATAGAGGTTTGCCTCGTAAAAATTGGTCATTCGCACATGTGCACCTCCTTTTTCAACCACCTCATTCTTCTTGGATCGTTGATCGTATATCTTAATCTTTTTTCCTTCGGAAATGCGGTAAGTGTCCTTATTTTGACCACCAATAATGCGCAGTAATATAGCTTTTTTTGCGGTTCCTGTTACCTCAAAGACATCATCATCATCCAACCCATAGAGCCATATTTCTTTTGTTTTTTCCGAAGAAAATATTCTGTCAAACAACAGATCTCCCTTTTCTCCATCTTTGATGCGATATGCCTTAATTTGTGTGCGACCATCAGGAAACCGTTCAATAAGAAAATGATCATCCTTATCCGTTCCCGTGATCATTTGAAACTCTAGATACACATCGTAATATCGATTTACAATGTCCACAAGATTCTCTTTTCGAGCGAGAAGGTGTTGTTTTATTTGTGTAATGGTAGTGTCTTGTACTTCCTTCGGAAGCTGGCGAAACGCTTCGTCTACAATAGTGGGCTTTATTTGCTCTTGAATGAATTTAGCCTGCTCGATCCATACCGAACGGTCACTGCGTTTCACCAACGCACGATCTAATTTGGAAGCAGCGGCATTGAACCAGGCCACATCCTGAATATCGGGACCGTACACCCCAAACTGATTGGCACTACCCATCACTTTCTTCAGGACGTTTAAAAACCGACCGTCAAAGTTGGCAAACACTTGATCGCGATCTCGTGGAATAGGTTCAAATACTAGGTTTCCCTGTTCATCTTCAAATTCGGCCCAGCGCCATTGATCGCTATGTCGATCCCAATCACCTACCAACATATCAAAAATTCGGGCTCTGATGTAGGTTTCTTCATCGAGAATATAATCTTCATCTTCTCGAAGCTTCATCAATAAATCATCGGTACTTTCCACATCATCCGGGTATCCAAAACTTCTGCGGTTCTTGTATTCTTCCGCAGGGCGTTCTACGATCATATACAACTGATCTCCGTAGGCTTCGCTATATTTTCCCAACGCACGTTGTTTGGGCACGTAAAACAGTTGTGGAGTGGTATAATACACTTGTGCCGCTTCTGCAAGCGTAGGTATCGCAAAAGCACCGTAGGGATGGGCTGCTGTGTAAAAGTCGAGGATCAACTCTTCCGGAACCGTATTTGTAAAATATTGTTCTCCATCCACTCCTTTGAAAGCGGTATTCTGAAGAAATTGCACGGCACTTTTCCGCAATGCGCGCATGTTGTATTCTTTTCCATCTTTTGTTTCTAACCGAAGAGAACGAGTTTGATTTCCCCCTCCGGGGCGAATTACTTCAAGGCCACCATACAGCGTGTCCAGCAAAGCCGTTGGAGCCGTGACCTGCGTTCCGTAGACGTCCCGATAATGCTTTCCCCATACCGATTCAAAAAAGTCGGTTTTGTCAACCTCCTCTAATTGATACACGGAAGCCGTATAACTTTCAGGATATGTTGACGGTAGGTCATCAAAAGTTGGAGGTGTAACCGTAGCAATAATCTCTTGGCGGTAGAGCATCTTGGGAGCATCGCCTTCTAACCCATAGAAAGACGCCCACACACTTTGATCTTCATACACTTCAATACTTACAAATCCGGAATCTCCATAAGAAAAGATACCATTGTCCCCGATGGTTGCTGGGCGTGTGCCGCCCCCGGCTCCTGAAATGATTTGTTTGAAGGGCGCTTGCTCTATGTACTGCAGGTTCTTTTCGTGCCCTGAGAGCATAACAATTCTGTGGTCTTCCTTATCAAGTAGTGCTTTTAATTCGGTTGCAAACTCATTGTAACGCACATTAAAGCGATCCTGAATAGAAACCGCGCCTTGTGAACGAATTTGATTGATCAACGTAGCGACTCCAGGAACCGGAACTCTTCCCTGCAAAGGAAAAACGTGGTCCCGAAACGAAAACCTCCCGGCGTGAAATCCATTGGTAAAGACAGGGTGGTGCATGGCAACAAAGATCAATTTGTTAGCGTTCTTCTTGATCTCTCCCTTAACTTCCAGCATGAGTTTCTCTCGCGATTTGATCTCGCATTTATCATTCATCTTGTAATGATGGTCCCAATCTGCTATATACCACTGACTGTCGATGATGATCAGCTGTATCTCGTCTCCTATTTCGATACTTTCCAGCGGACATCCATTATTAGGCGTGAGCACATCGTCTGCCTCCATGCGTTCTTCAAGAAAATCTTCCATCGCTTCCAATCCGTTGTTCTTATCAAAGCCCCAATCGTAGTTACCGGGAAGAAAATAAGGATAGGCATCAACCTTTTTTGTGAGTTCAATCAACGGATTGAGTTGTTGGGTCATTGCTACAGAATCTTGTGCCTTCACATTATCGCCCATCGCCATGATATAGCGATCTGCCGCATTGGTTTCACGAAATGTTGTTTCCATTGCGGTAAATAGTTGTGGTGTCCCTTTGTAAGTGGTTCCTACCAATAAGAATTGCTTCTCGGGTGTTCTGGGAATCTCCCCTTGCCCATTTTTAGCTTCAGGAGCGAGCATCACACCTTTGATGGCACATCCTTGAAGTAGGATGGTAACTAGTACGATTCGTAACAATAACTTCATATCTGGGGTTAAAAGTCAAATCCTAATCCGAATACAATTCGTTTTCCTTCACTGCTTCTAAAATAGCTTGCGGTTATGTTCATCCCGCCACGACCATTGACCCAGAGTCCGGCTCCGTAATCATTATGCCAACGTTCTGAATCGCCGCTTGGGGTCCAAACACGCCCTAGATCGGCACCGGCGTAGACTCCAATTTGAATGGGTATTAATTCAATATTGAATTCACTAAAGCTGTAGCGAACATCGGCACTACCCACTAAGGAAGACTTACCAGTAAACCGTTCTTCCCGATATCCTCGCAGACCATTATTGGCTCCCAAACGAACGCCTTGGTAGAATTCAAATCTATTTCCAAAATTGAATTGTCCGCGCACATTGGTTCGCAGCACTAATTTTTTATTCTTGATAAGACTGTTATAAAAGCCTAATCGTGTGTTGAGATATCCGAAGATTCTATCGATATCCTGAAGGTTATCTGTTACCCCTAAGTTAAGATCAAACATCATCCCTTGCTTGGGATTTCGGGGGTCATCATAACTTCGATAGCTGTAAATTCCTTCCGCGGAAGCGAAATAATCACTATCATCCGGGCGCGTTTGGTTTTCCGGATTTGTGAGTCCGGTGATAGGACTATTCACAGAAACAGATTCTACTTTTCCCTGTAATTTGAAAAAGCTACCAAAGCTGGAGTTTCGAAGCAATGCTCCTTCGGCGCTAATGCGTTGTATTTCTACTCGGTTGGCGTCGTACCCTAAGCTTTCTTGAAAATTGGGGGTTTCATTGCCATATCCAAAATAGTTTTCGATGTAATTCGGACTCGTAATTCGAGCCCCGATATGCAGGTTTAAGTCGTTTTTAATATTCGCAAACTCTCCGTCGTAGGTTACGTCAAAACTTTGGGTGTCAAAATAATACCCGGCGTTGATAAGGTGTTTTTGCGAAAAAGGGTTTTGCGTAAAACTATTCAATTCATACGCATACTGTCCCCCTACGCGGAATCCGTCATCAGGATTATATCCCAAAGCAGCATTCAATAAATGTTTATTCGAAATCTGTTTGCGGTATTCGTAGGTATTTAGATTATATACATCTGTTAATCGAATATTTCCACGATAGCGTTCTGCAATGGTATTCGGAAAACTTTCATGGTCATATATCTTAGTACCACGACCATTGATTAATTGATAGGTATCCTCTCCGTGACCGCCAATGATGCGAACAAGAATAGGACTTCTTCCCTCCCCTTCTACACGGAAGCTGTCATTACCTCCTAAACCATACACCCAGATCTCATTAGTTTGAGCAGGTGTGAAGGTTCGCTCTGCAAATAGCGTTCCGGCCTCTCCTTCTTTATAAGCGAATTCACGAATTGTGATGGCGCCGTCGTTTTGCCGAATAATCTCAAAATAGTCAGGACCATCCGTTCCTGCCAGCGTTTGTAATCGCGATAGGTAATCATAATATCTTCCGGCAATGTCAACAATAGTATCACGACGTTGCCGCAAGGATGCTTTGATCTCTTCCAGACTTTCATCTTGTACTTCTGCAGGAATCGTCGCAAAAGCAGCTTCAATCACCTCATCTGTGATCTGTTGCTGCAATTCAGCCGCTAGAAATTGCCATTGTGGTTTACCGCTTCCCTTCAGCAAAGCGCGGTCTAATTTTATTCCTTCTTCATTAAACCATTGAAGATTCGGAATCGCTTGGTTGTACAGATGTCGCCTATAATTATTTCCGAAGAGCGAACTCGCCAGATCCACGACCGTCCCTTCCATGGAAGCGAAAGCGTCATTTCGATTTTTGGAAATGGGAACGTAGACGTTAACACTATCTGCTCTGAAATATTCTGCCCAGCGCCAATGATCGGGCTCTCGGTCCCAATCTCCTATCAACATATCGAACAATCGATTTTTAATATAGTCTTCCTCATCTAGTTCGATCTCGCGTCCTTGCCGTAATTTCAGTAAAATATCATCGGTTGTTTCAATATCATCCGGATACTGGAAGTTACTTTCCCCTTCACTACTTTCAGTAGGTAACAGCGAAAGCATGTATAATTCATTTCCAAAATCGTTGTTGTAATTTCCTAAGGCCTTTTGCTTCGGAACATAGAATAATCGAGGTTCATTATGAAATAATTCGGCTGCCTCAGCAAGCGGACCCACCGCAAGTATCGCATAGGGATGCGAAGCGGTATAGAACTGAGCATTAAAAGAATCGGGAAGATCTACTTTAGAGCCTTCGGAAAGCTTTTCGCCTTCCTCCAGTGCTTGTTCCTGCGGAATTTCTTGCGTGTATTGTAAAGCATTCTTCTTTAAGGAGCGCATTCTATATTCGTTTCCTTTCGCGTCTCGCAGTCGAAGTGTTTTGAAGGAAGATTCACTGGCCTCTCGCAACACGGTGAGTCCGCCATACAAGGTATCAAGTTGCGCCACAGGAGCTTCTATAGGCGTTCCATAGGCCGTTTTGTAACGTTCTCCCCAAACCGTTTGAAAGAACAAGGTTTGTGTAAGGCTATCTTGTTCATAGATTGGGACGGTCTTGGTAGGCTCAAATTTTGTTGGAAGGTTATTGGTCCCATAATATTCATAGGGTGCGTAGAGCTCTTTTTCAAAAAGTAGCTTCGGATTCAACGCAGTATCCACTCCATAATATCGCACATACGATGACCCGTCAGTAAAAACATTCAGCACCGCAAACCCTTGTCCGCCATAACTAAACAATCCATCCTCACCTAAAGCAGCATAGCTTTCTTTCGCTCCCGATCCCGAAACGATTTGAATAAGCCCCTCTTTTTCGATATGCTGTAAAGTATGTTCGTGACCTGAAGTAAATACAATACGACCATGTTCTTTCGCAATTTCTGACAATCGGATCATGAATTTATTATACAATTCATTGTATCGGTCTTGCACCGAAACGCCCCCTTGTGCCCGTACTTGTGCTACCAAAGATGCGAGTCCGGGTAACGGAAGTTTCTTTTGTGTAGGATACAAGTGTTTTTTAAGTGCATAGTACCCGCCATGGGTTCCGTTGGTAAACATGGGATGGTGCATGGCGAAGACGACGGTCTTATTTCGGTTTTTGTTGAGTTCCAATTGGAGTTCTATAAAGAACTTTTCCCGCGATTTGATCTCACATTCTCGATTCATCGTAGGGTTCCTATTCCAATCCTCTAGATACCATTGTGTATCAATAAGAATTAGTTGAATATTATCTGAAACCGAAAAACTTTGCAGCGGACACCCATTTTGGGGTTGAAAAGCGTCTTCGCTTAAATTCTCTTGAATGTAGGCTTGTTGGCGTAGCACTCCTTGAATTCCACCGCTATAATATTCATGGTTTCCGGGAATGAAATACGTAGTACCATTAAACTGCTCTAAGGAAGCAATTTGAGCGTCAAGGTAGTACTCACTAATTTTTCTAGTGGGACTTCCTTCCGCAGGCAATCCATCGGGATAAATGTTATCTCCCAAGAAGAGGGTGTAATCCCCATTGGTATCTTCATTATTTTGCGTGATGAATTTCTGAAAAGCCATCAATGCATCGCTGGGGCGGTCTGAGGGAGAAATTCCGGCATCTCCCACCAAGTAAAACGTTTTTTCAATGGTTTTCCCTTTCGGAAATTGAGGAGTTGCTTCGGTGTCTTTATACTGAGGAGCATAGGTAGCGCAAGCCGAAGCCAATAGTAATAACAATGCAGCAAGAATCGGGACGTGTTTCTTCATAGGCGGGTATTACATTGAGATCGCTGCACTGAAGGAAAACTGTAATCCCTCATCTGAAGCAAACGCATTGACTGTTCCACTTACCAGATCTGCAATATTCAACCAAAAACCACCTCCGTAAGAGCTGTGCCACACATCTGAGGTATCATTCGGTACCCAAACGCGTCCAATGTCGTAGCCGCCAAAGATTCCTATTTGAACCGGCGCCAATCCTGTTTTAAAGCTATTGAAACTATACCGAAGATCTGCACTTCCGGCAACGGCACTTCTACCAGTAAAGCGATCACGGCGATAACCTCTTAACCCATAATCGCGTCCTAACTGCGCTCCTTGATAGAATTCAAAATTATTTCCCACATTGAATTGTCCAACAGCCTGAGTTTTCAGTACAAATTTGCGGTCGGCGCTCAAGGCGTTATAGAAACGAAGTTGTGGAATCACATACCCAAAAACACGATCACTGTCTTCCGTGTTTTGTGTTCCTCCCGTAGTAAGGTGGAAGAACATTCCTCGCGTTGGATTCGCAGAATTGTCTAAGCTTTCGTATTCATAGGTTCCTTCTACAGAAGCAAAAGATTTTGTTTCATCAAGTTCAATAGGTGGATTGTCTGTAATAAATCGATTGGGAGTTCCTTCTACTTCAAAAGCTTCGTATTTTGCTTGAAAGCGGAAGAGGCTTCCGTAAGGTGAATCGCGTTGTACGCCAATGCTTCCGCCGTACTTACCGATGCGTACTCGGTTGTAATCACGGTCGAACATATCAGGAAAATCATATTCTAAATTTTCTGTTTCATTTCCGAAGCCAAAATAGTTTTCTGCAAAATTCGGATTTCGGAATTCACCTCCTAAGAGAAAATTCCATTGTCCGAAGATATTCGCAAACTCTCCCATGTACTCCACATTAAAACTTGACGTTGCAAAATAGTACCCGGCTGAGAGTCGGTGTTGCTGTGCAAACGGATTCTGCTGAAAGCCTTGAACTGTAAACACGTCGCTTAGGCCTACTAAGAATCCATCGTCAGGGTTAAACCCAATAGACGGTAATAACAGGTTGGTTGTTTTCTTTTCCTTGAGATAATTGTAAGTGTTGAAGTTATAATTATCTGTGAGTCGGAATGCGGCACCGCCCCGTTCTTCAATGGTATTCTTTTTACTGCGCTGATCGTATACTTTGATGGCACGACCGTTGGTGATTCGGTAGGTGTCATTATTTTGTCCTCCAATGATCCGTGTGAAAATGGGAGAATTGCCATCGCCTTTCACTTCAAAAACGTCGTCATCATCTAAACCGTAGATCCAGAGTTCTTTGGTGTCTTTCTTATCGTAGGTTCGGTTGACGACCTGTGTTCCTTTTTCACCATCTTTAATACGTGAAACGATCACTTGGGTTTTTCCGTTCGGCATTCGAATGATCTCGATATAGTCATCTTTATCGGTTCCGGTCACGGTTTGTAATTTTGAAAAGTAATCGTAATACTCTCCGGCAATTTTTACGATATTATCACGACGCCCTTTCAAATGTGTTTTGATCTGCTCGGCAGAAGCATCCTGTACTTCTTCGGGAAGGGTTCTGAAGGCTGCTTCGATCACTTCATCGGTCACATTTTGCTGAATATACGTCGCTTCTTCCAACCATCCTTCTCTTCCGTAGTTCTCAATAAAAGCACGGTCTAATTTGATTCCCGCACTGTTGAACCATTTGGTATGTTCTAATTCAGCGCCATACACCTGAAATTGACGCGCCGTGTTGAACAAGGTGCGTACCACATTCAGCAAACCGCCATCGAAATTAGCATATACTTGATCGCGATCTCTAGGGATGGGTACAAAAACATCTGTACCGTTGTCTTTTTTGTATTCCGCGAAGCGCCATTGATCGTTATGGCGATCCCAATCACCAATCAGCATATCAAAAATACGCGCTCTCATGTACGCTCGCTCGTCGAGAATATTCTCTTCATCACTTCGAAGTTTGTCGAGCATATCATCGGTACTTTCGATATCATCGGCATAGTCAAAAATAGCTCCGTCGTACTCTTCATCCGGACGTTCAACGATCATATACAAGGCATCTCCATAGGTTTCATTAAATTTCCCAAGAGCAGGTTGTTTCGGCACATAATATAATTTCGGATTGGTATGAAATACTCCGGCCGCATCAGCTAAGGGAGGAATCGTAAACGCACCGTAGGGATGGGCAGCGGTGTAGAAATCTAAGATAAGATCTTCAGGAACTGTATCTTCAAAACCTACTTCCACCACTTTATCCTTGATGAGCACGGTTTGTATAAATTGCACGGCGCTTTTCTTCAGCGCACGCATGTTGTAATCGCGTCCTCCTTTTCCTTTTAAACGAAGGGAAACCGTCTGGTGTCCACCTCCAGCGCGTTCGACTGTTAGTCCGCCATACAAAGTATCTAAAAGCGCCACAGGCGCCGTTACTTTTTTTCCATACACTTCGCGATAGTGCGCTCCCCAAAGCGTTTTAAAGAAACCGGTTCTATTGACTAAACTATCGTCGTACACCGAGGCTTGCATGGTTTGCGGAAAGGTATCGGGGAGCAGCTCGGTATTGTAGGTTCGAGGTTGGGGTAAGATTTCTTTTTGATACACCACTTCTGTAGTGCCATCTTCGTTGGCCTTTAGCATGGTAAGTTGGCTGGCACCATTCTTTAACACATCAAGCCTCGAAAAACCGAGTCCGCCATAACTAAACTTCCCATATTCTGCGACACTTGCCGGAGTAGGCTTACTTCCTCCACCAGAAACAATTTGTTTTACCCTTTTTCCGTCGATGTATTGTAGCGAGCGATCATGACCAGATACGAATACGAGACGATCGTGATCTTTCGCCAACACTTCCATTCTGCTCATAAGTTCTGCATAGCGTTCGTTATAGCGATCCTGCATGTCTATGGCCCCTTGATTTCGAATCTGTGTGATGAACGTACCAAGTCCGGGCAACGGCAGCAGGTGATTTTTTAGGCTAAACTTCCCCCCGTACGGGCCATTAGTAAGAATAGGATGATGCATCGCAAAAAGAATGGTTTTTTCTTTATTCTTCTTCAACTCCCCTTCAATTTCAATAAAAAACTTACTTCGGGTTTTGATCATGCACTTATCGTTCATTTCTGGATACTCATCCCAATCCGCTAAGTACCATTGGGTATCTGCAATGATAAGCTGCACATCATCGCCTATTTCGATACTTTTTAAAGGGCAGCCATTGTTAGGTTCCAGTATATCTTCTTGATCCCGTATTTCTTTCAGTAGATCTTCAATGTCTTCCAAACCATCAACTCCTTGCTGCCACTCCCCTTCTCCGGGCACAAAATAAACGGTCCCTTTAAAATCAGAAATTGCCGCGAGTTGTTGCTCAATATCGTTTTTTGAGAGGTTGTCGCCGCTATTAATGAAACTATTTCCTAAGAACAGTACATGATCCTTTTCAGTAGCATTTTCCGTAAGATAATTTTTAAAAGCGCTGATCGCATTATTTTCTGCATCAAATCCGAGGTCACCAATGAGGTAAAAAGTTTCGTCTATTTCGAGATTGTTGGTGTTGGATTGTGATTGCCAATTGGAATCTTTATATTGAGGTTTGTAGGTAGCGCAACCCGCCCAAATTGCAGCTGCTAGAAAAGTTATAATGATGTTAATTTTGTTCATACGGAAAATTAAACGGGGTTATTTTTAGTAATTTGGTTCAATAAAATTCAATCTATGAGTGACATAATTAAAGCTGCCAATTCCTTTATTCAACAGCTATTTAAAGAAGAGCTTCCCAGCTCTTTTGTATACCATAATTACACCCACAGTAAACGTGTTTATAAAAGTATAAACGAAATCATTGAACATTCACAATTTTCTGTTAAAGATGCAACAATACTGCGGCTTGCGGCATTATTGCACGATACAGGATACATCAAAACACGGGAAGGTCATGAAGAAGAAAGTGTAAAAATAGCACGTGAATTTCTTACGGAAAAAGAGGTAGAAAAGGAGGTTATTGAAGGGGTCGAAAAGTGTATTATGGCCACCAAGTTTAAAGGCACTCCCGAAGGTCCTTTGGAAGAAGCCATTCGTGATGCAGATGCTTCTCATTTTGGTAAAGATTACTTTAAGGAAGCCAGTGAATTTTTACGGCAGGAATACATTTCTCAAAACATTGAACATTTCACGCCAAGAGAGTGGCGCGATGAGAATATCAAGCTCCTTACCGAAAAACATAAATTTTACAGTGAATATGCGTTGCAGGAATGGCAGAAGCAAAAAGAAAAGAATTTAGCAGACCTGCTCAAAGACCGCAAAAAAGACAATAAAAAACTAAAGAAAGAAGAAGTTAAGGCCAAGCTGAAAGCGAAATACAAAGATATGAGCCCAGAACGAGGCATACAGACGTTCTATCGTGTCGCGCTTCGGAACCATATAAAGTTGAGTGATATTGCAGACACCAAAGCGAATATTCTTCTCTCGGTAAACGCGATCATCATTTCTTTGATCTTAGCGAATCTTTTCTCAAAATTCGATACCAATCCCTTCATTGTATGGCCTACCACCATTTTTGTAATTTCCAGTGCCACGACGATGATCTTGGCGGTCATTGCAACACGTCCAAATGTAACACGCGGTGAATTTACCAAAGAGGATGTTGCTAATAAGAGCGTGAATCTTACCTTCTTCGGAAACTTTCACCGTATGAAACTTTCAGAATACGAATGGGCTATTGAAGAACTCTTAAAAGATCGTGATTACGTCTATTCAAGTTTAACGAAAGACCTTTATTTCTTGGGAGTTGTATTGGATAGAAAGTATCGTATCCTCCGACTCACCTACACCATTTTCGTGATAGGAACCATTGTATCCATCATTGCATTTGGAGTATCCTTTGGCCTTGCCGATGTAGGTGTTGATGACGTATCAAATATGGTAGATACTACTCAGTAGGTTGTTGCGTATTGATTTCTTCCATCAAGTCTTCGTACGTATAGTACTTCTTTTCGTTGTCTTGTTGTTTGGAATAAATCACACCCACCCGAATCGCTTTTAATCCGGTGACTCCTTGTAAATCTTCTAATTCCAGAATTTCTACGTCATTATTCAGGCGTTTGTTCTTCTGAAGGAAAGAAACATATTTCATATACTCTTGCTCGTCTTCTTGCTGAGAATAGACAATCGTGATCTTTCCGGCTTGTGTAATGCGTTCGTCGGTACCCTTAATGTTTGCTTTATCCACACGCTTTTTCACCACCTCATAGCGCGCATTGTAGGTTCCGTCTACATCAAAACGCTTTTCGTCCATACGGAATCGCAGAGCTAACGGACTGTTAAACGAAAGAATCATAGAAGCTACATCCATCGGGATCGGTAATTCTTCTTTGAGGCGATAAAATTGATTTTCCATCTCACACATCACCTGCAACTGCCATAATCGCAAATTGTACAGATATATTTTATGGAAGGTATTGTAGCGTGTAATAGACTCGCCTATATACATGTTGTGCTCCACACCATCAGTCTTAAAACGCTCATAGTAGTGTGGATACATGTGTTGCGCTTCCATCTGATTTTTATCGAGAATGGCCGCTAATTTCTTGTTTACTTGCATTACCGACTCGTCATAATCCTTCCGGTGCTTGTATACCAAACCAGAGGTCATATCGATCATTTCATAGTACTCTTGGATCAACTTCTTCAGGTTGTCATTTTTCTTCCGAAGGTGATTAAACAACGGCACTACTTCTTTTCTGATGAATTGTTGTACTTGTTTCTCGCTATTAACCTGCAATTCTTCATGAAGGGTTTCCAAATATTGTTCAATTCGGAAGGCCATTTGTTGATAGATCGGTAGCGCTTCAATCTTATAAACCGAATCGATCACCGTTTGAATATATTCTAACTGCAGCACCAAATCTTTTATGGTTGCTTGATTTCGAAGGTTAGAAGATTCTTTAATGTCGATCTGCCCATACAACGGGTATACGCCCTCAAACACGATCTCACGGAAATACGCATTGAAACCAGAATTCTGCGCTTTCAAAACACGATGTGCCTCTCTTCTAAATTTCCAATGAACGCTAGGGTGAATAGAAGTACATTCCTCCTGAATCAATAATTCAATTTCGTTCTCGATCGTTTCTTTAGAACGTTTTACCGAATCAATGAGAAACGGCATAATGTCATGCAGTTTATTGGCGTTAATGCTGTTTAGGGCGCGCGCCTGCGGAGAAACAATCTCTAACATTCCGTAGATCTCATCGTCACTGCCAACCGGGGTGATAATCGCACTTTTTACATCTTGGCGTAATAATTTAGCGTACAGCGTATTGTCTGGGTATTCTTTGGCAAATTTTGGAACATCAGAAATACAATAAAAAGCTTTCTTTTTAAAAAGCGTGTAATATGATTTATCACAAAGTGCCTCCTCGCAAGAAGCTTCGTCTTTTCCTTCTAGAATATAGCTCTTGGTGTTCAGGTTTGTGGGCAAGAACTCGTCGTCTTCCTTATTGTATAAGGTAAAGCCAACCTCTAATTCATTATCACCGAACAACGATCGCATGATTCTTTTGAATTCGGGTGCAAAGGTTGCTTCTTTAGTGTCTTTCTGAATTAAATTCGACTTAAAATCAGAGAGCGACACGTCTGCGGTCGCGTCAAACATATTTGCGATCACAAAACCGCTAAACTTCCAGCTATTAGGAGGAATGATCTTCTTCCACAACTTAATGTTATCGAAGTTATCCATCAGGGCTTGAAGGTCTTCTTCGGAAATATCTTTCGTCTCCGGTTTCTTTTCAATAGAAACGAAATCGGCATTATACAACACTTTGTAAAAGCGCATGATTCCTGAATCATCCGGAATTTGATAATAGAAAGGGCGACGGAAATCGAAATGTTTTCCGTAGTAGAACTGAAGAATGATGCTACAGCCCATCAAATAATATTGATCCTCGCTGAAGTTAGTAAGTTCTAGTTCGTAATCATCTCCAGCTTCTTCCATGATGCGCTTATATCGCGCTGTCGACCTAAAAACATCGTCCTTGAAAGGCGAGGTGGCTATTTTGATTTCATTGTTCTGAAGTACTTCAGGAAATAGATCTTGTGTAATCACATTGATCTGTTCTTGATAATCTTTTCCTTGTCCGGGAGCCAATCCATTAACAAGAATTGGGTATTCATCGGCTATGGCAACAATCTTCTCAGCACGATCTCGCACCAAGGGATTCGTATCCTCGAGGTGTTCTCGATAGGTATCGATGAGCTTCTTAAAGCTAATTTCCATGTCCAAAGGGAACTCCCTTTTATTCGATTTCATAATCAATGATTCAATAATTATATTAAATGTACTTAATAATTCAACGCTACCCCTAACTATTTGACGTTCTTAACAATATTATAATAGTTTTTTAGGAGCGCAAAATATCCCTTACTTTTGCTGAAATAAGAACTATTACCTATGAGACGATTAAGTGCCTTTTTTATTACAAGCAGTTTACTGTTTTTTTCCTGCGGAAATAATAACAGCAATGAGTATACCATTTCCGGTCAAGCTGAAGGATATGCAGACGGAACCTCTGTATATGTTTATGAGGTTGGGGCAGATAACCGTCCGGCGATCATTGATACCATGACCATCAACAGCGAACGTTTTGAAGGCACCTACCCTAACACAGACAATCTTTCTGTTAATTATTTGAATATTGAAGGCGCCAAAGCGAATGTGGTTTATTTTCCAGAAAACGAAGATCTTTCCGTCACCATTTATAAAGACAGTTTGGCAGCTTCTACAATTACCGGAGGCAAGCTTAACAATGCATATACCGATTTTACCAAGAGAATTCGAGGGTACAATGCCCAAAAGCAAGCCCATTTAGAACGTTTTCAAAAGGCACGGGGCGAGCAGGACAATCTTCTGGTGGCGCAAATTCAAAAAGACAACATTGCATTAGTTGAAGAAGAAAACGCCTATAAAAAAGAATTTATTCAAGAAAATAGTAACTCCCTTTACGCCGCAATGCTCCTTACCGAAATGGTAAGTCGGGAGGAAGTAACCTCAGAAGAAGCGAAAGCGATCATCGCCGATTTTTCGCCAAAAGTAGCGGCATCAACGGTCACAAAGAATTTGGAGCGTACGCTCAATCAAATGAAAAAAGTAACCGTGGGCGGGATGGCCCCTAATTTTAGTGCGCCAACACCTGAAGGTGATATGCTAGCACTCAATGACGTATTAGGCACCTATACTATCGTTGATTTTTGGGCCTCATGGTGTAAGCCTTGTCGTCGTGAAAACCCAAATGTTGTTCGCGTGTACGAAAAGTACCATGATAAGGGCTTGAACATCATCAGTGTTAGTTTAGACCGCCAAGGGCAAAAAGCGCGGTGGCTTCAAGCCATCGAAGATGATAATATGGATTGGCACCATGTTTCTAACTTACAATTCTGGCAGGATCCTATTGCACGAACGTATAATGTTCGTGCCATTCCAGCCACATTCTTGTTAGATGAAAATGGTAAAATCATCGACAAAGACTTGCGTGGCGCTGCCTTAGAACGTCGTATCGAAGGATTGTTAGGTGGACAATAACGTTGGTTATTTCAGCTCAAAACTAACATTTACAACCACACTAATTTCCATTTCACCGGGTGCGATTGCTTTTCCCGAAGCAGCATCTTGCATAGCCATTCCGCGTAAGATGGGTTGTGGTCCGCTATTGGGTTGAAATTCACTGATCATCACAGCTTTTCCAATACGCTGCCCTAGCGCAGCTGCATATTCCCCGGCTTTCTTTTTTGCATCCATCACGGCCTTAGTGCGCGCTTCAGAACGTAGACTTTCCGCTTTTGAAGAAGAAAATTGTACTCCGTCAATACGATTGATACCGGTATCCAGCAGTCGGTCCATCACCGCATCGTATTTGTTTAGGTCACGCAATTTCACAGCGATCGCTTGATTGGCGGCATAGCTGTATTCTTTGGTATTGTGGTTATAGTTTTTATTGAGACGGATATACTCTGTACGCACATCTTTTTCGGCAATCCCCATAGCGGTCACCGCTTGTAAAACACTTTTAACAATATTATCATTCTCGCGTTTCACGGTTTGTGCATCGTTTCCGGTAGATTCTACACGAAGATCAATCGTCACTTCGTCAGGGACGATGTTGACAGTACCTTCTCCTGAAACAGCTACTACAGGTTTTGTTATTTCTTGTGCCATACTGGTGGTGGTTATAGTTACTAAAAGTAATAGAATGATTTTTTTCATGATGTTAGGTTTTAGATTTTTCCGAGCTTATGTAGTACAAACAGTATACCAATAGGCAATGCCAATACCAAAACAATCCATAAATTTGTCTCTAACAACCCCGGCATAAACAGCAATGTCAAGGCATAACCGGCTATGGCTCCTCCTAAGTGTGCATCATGACCAATATTACCAATACGTTTTTTCATTCCGTAAATGGAATACAATAAGTACAGCAAGCCGAATATCCATGCTGGGATCGGAATGGGAATAAAGAATAAGAACAAGCTCATGTCTGGATAGAACAAAATAGCGGAATACAATACACCTGTTACCGCGCCACTGGCTCCCACCGCACTGTAGTGGTATTCTTCCTTATGAAAATAAAAGCTCAATAAATTACCCACAAGTAAGCTTGCCAGATACAATAACAAGAACCGAACGGTGCCTAGCGCATTGAGCACAATATTGGCGAAAAAATACAGCGTCAACATGTTAAATAACAAGTGGGTCGTATCTACATGTAGAAACCCGGAGGTCAGCATTCTTATTTGTTCGCCACGCCGTATGCTGGCAATGTTGAATTTATACTTTTCGAAAAACGAAAAATCGTTAAACCCTTTTAAAGAAATGATCACGTTCGCTGCGATGATTACCAGCGTTACTATAGCAATGTCAAGCATTTTTCAAAAATAAAGAATCGAATCGTTATGCAATAAAATTACTTAGTTTTGCAGTAGAATTCTATGCAACGACTACTTTATTTTTTGGTTTATCCTATTCTCTGGTTACTCTCACTGCTCCCGTTTTGGGTGTTGTATGTGAAGTCAACTGTGCTTTACTTCTTGGTCTATTATGTTGTTGGCTATCGGAAAAAAGTAGTTTTCAGCAACTTGGCGTTGGTGTTTCCTGATAAGTCGGATGCCGAACGCATTAAAATTGCCAAAGGCTTCTACCAACATTTGTGTGATCTTATTTTTGAAACGATCAAGGGGATCAGTATTTCCGAAGCAACCTTGCGGAAACGCTATGTGATCGAAAATGCTGAAATTTTTGATGCTTACTATGCACAAGGCCGAAGCCTTTTGGTCTGTTGTGCGCATTATGCCAATTGGGAATGGAGCTCCATTGTGCCGGTAATGACCAAATTAAAGGGGTTTGGCGTCTACAAACCCTTGGTGAATCGGTATTTCGACAGTATGGTTAAGAACATTCGTGGGAAATTTGGTGCGACGATCGTTTCCAACAAAAAAGCGGTAACAACGCTCTTCAAAATGAGCAAGCAAGAGATTCCGTCAATTACGCTATTGGTCGCCGACCAAACCCCAAAATTAGGGGCATTCAAGTTACGGGATGATTTTATGGGAATTAACGTGCCGGTGTTTACAGGCCCCGAGGATCTCGCCAAACGATTAGACTTCAATATTGGTTATTTGCAAACGGTGAAGGTTAAACGTGGGCACTATCGAGTGCAACTGATTCCCCTTTCGGAAGCTCCAAAAAGCACAGAAGCATTTGAAATTACGAGAAAGTTTTTAGACGAGATCGAAAAACAGATCTACGCAGCGCCAGAATATTACCTATGGTCGCACAAGCGTTGGAAGCATCGAAAGCAACAATAAAGGTTACAACTCAAACCAAGAATTTTGTAATACGGAGGTAGGTTCTTTTTCTTCGGAAGCGTGCGTAAACACACCTTCATGAAACCGATACTCCTCTTTCCATTGCTCATAGTTTTCAGAGAGTGCTATCAAACTATCACAAATATAAGCGGCTTCTTCATTGGTGGTTGTGGGATGAATTGATATCCGTACCCATCCCGGTTTTAATAGAAAGTCTCCCAGTTGCACTTTTCCAATGATCTCATCAGAAGCTTCCTGATCGATCTCTAATAGATAATGACCATACGTTCCGGCGCAACTGCAGCCACCTCGCGATTGAATTCCGTAGCGATCGCTCAGCATTTTAACAGCGAGATCGTGGTGTAACTCGCCAATGATCAAACTGATCACTCCGAGTCGTTCGGTATGATTTCCGGCCAGAATTGAGATACCCGAAGCAGGACGCAGACGGTCAAAGATATAGGTCAGCAACTCATGTTCACGGTTCATGATGTTTTCAACGCCCATCTTTTCTTTCAATTTGATGGCTAAAGATGTGCGAATTACTTGTAAAAAACCGGGCGTTCCGCCGTCCTCCCGAAGCTCAATATTGTCTATAAACTTGTGCGTTCCCCAAGGCGTCGTCCAATCTACCGTTCCTCCACCGGGGCAATCCGGTACCATGTTCTTGTATAGCTTTTTGTTGAAAATGAGAACGCCGCTACTGCCGGGACCTCCAAGAAACTTGTGGGGAGACAGAAAAATGGCATCTAACGAAGCAGTATCGTCTTCAGGATGCATGTTGATCTCAATATATGGTGCGGAACAGGCAAAATCCACAAAACAGAGTCCGTTGTGCGCATGCATCATCTTCGCCACCTTATGATAGGGTGTTTGAATTCCGGTAACGTTAGAACAACTCGTAATAGAAGCAATCTTTAGTTCGCGATCGTGATACTTTTTGAGCAAGGCTTCCAGTTCATTCATACAGAACAAACCTTCCTCATTGCAAGGGATCACTTCCACGGTTGCCAATGTTTCCAACCATGAAGTTTGATTGCTGTGATGCTCCATATGCGAAACAAAGACCACGGGCCGCTGTGATTCCGGGAGCGTAAACTGATCTTTGATCTGCTCGGGAATCTTAAGTCCTAAAATTCGTTGAAATTTGTTGACAGCGCCAGTCATTCCCGTACCTGTTGTTATCAAGACGTCGTCAGTCCCCGCATTTACGTGTTTTTTGATTATGTCCCGGGCGCGCTGATAGGCCTGTGTCATGGTGGTTCCGGTAACGGCTGTTTCGGTATGCGTATTTGCCACAAACGGACCAAAAGCATGCATCATCTTCTCTTCAATGGGACGGTACAGTCGGCCACTGGCAGTCCAATCTGCATAGACAATTTTTTGTGTTCCAAAGGGAGATAAAAACTCTTGATCAATGCCAAGAATTTGTTTTCTGAAAGGTTCAAAGTACGCTTCAAGTGCCGTACGGGATTGTTGCGTTACAGGTTCCATGTGATGTTAGTTGCTGTTATAAAGGTATGAATTTATGACATATAGGCTTCAATCTCTTTGATAAACCGATCGGCAAGGGCATCGGCGGCTTCCTGACTTTTGGCTTCTGTGTAAATGCGCACAATAGGTTCGGTATTTGATTTGCGCAAATGCACCCAATTATCGGGAAAATCGATCTTCACTCCGTCTACTGTATTGATCTCTTCGGAAGCGTAGGTTTCGGAAATATACTTCAGTAGGGCATCCACATCTAATTCCGGTGTCAATTGAATCTTTTTCTTACTCATAAAATAGGCGGTATACCGTTTCCGAAGCGCACTCACAGAAACTTTCTGTTCTGCCAAATGACTCAAAAGCAGGGCGATTCCAACCAAACTATCCCTTCCGTAGTGTAATTCAGGATAAATGATTCCTCCATTCCCTTCACCGCCAATAACAGCTTCGGTCTCTTTCATGGTGGCAACTACATTCACTTCTCCAACAGCACTTGCGGTATAGGTTCCGCCGTGTTTTTCGGTAACATCTCGCAACGCACGAGAGGAAGAAAGGTTAGATACCGTATTCCCTGAACGATGCCCTAAAATATAATCGGCGACTGCTACCAAGGTGTATTCTTCGCCAAACATTTGTCCTTTTTCATCAACAATGGCAAGTCGGTCTACATCCGGATCTACCACAATTCCAAAATCAGCTTTTTCATCCACCACTTTCTTCATAAGATCTCCCAAGTGCTCCTTTAATGGTTCCGGATTATGGGGAAATTCGCCATTGGGAGTACAAAACAGTTTTACAGGGTGTACATCCAGTGCCTCCAACAATAAGGGAACAGCAATTCCTCCGGTAGAATTGACACCGTCTACTACTACTTTAAAATTAGCTTTCTTAATAGCGGCAACATTGACCAATGGTAAGGCTAGAATTTCATCGATATGCAAGTCGATATAGGCATCATTTCGAGTGATCTTTCCCAAATCATCCACTTCGCTAAAATCGATATTGCCTTGGTCAGCGATGTCTAGAATTTCTTGTCCTGCCACCGCATCCAAAAATTCCCCTTTCGAATTAAGTAG